>MDTG01017731.1_pt1 | contig 14354 bp, 14 predicted proteins | sample 811421 | NCBI WGS metagenome assembly MDTG01 (sample SAMN05326645, study PRJNA326480) | marine metagenome | isolation source: seawater | place: Pacific Ocean: South East | collected 2011
AGTTTGATGAAATTATATTTTTATTTAAATTTTTAAGTATTAAAAAATTTTTTAAATCTTTCAAATTTTTTAACATAAAATTAAAATTTCTTTTTCTAATTTCCAAAAATTTTTTCAGCTTAAGCATTTGTTGATTTCCAATTGCAGCGTGGACTTCACTCATTCTATAATTTAAACCGAGTTCCTTTACATCATACTGTCCTGGTAAATCTCTTTGATTGTAATTTTTATCTACACCAAAAGCTTTTTTACTTTTTACTATTTCACTCAATTTTTTATCTTTTGTAATTAACATTCCACCTTCTGCTGTGGTTATATGTTTTACAGGATAAAATGAAAATACGCCTGCATCACCATGTAAACCAACATGTTTATTTTCAATTTTTGCTCCTAGCGCTAACGCACAATCTTCTAAAATTAATAGATTATATTTTTTAGCAATTTTTTTTACTTTTCTCATATCTACTGGGATACCTAAAAAATGTACAACAGCTATTACTTTGGTTTTTTTGGTAATTTTTTTTTCGATTTTATCTATATCTATGTTTCCAGTTTTTAATTCACAATCAACAAAAACTGGTTTTGCCCCAACCAGTTCAACTGCGTGAGCAGTCGAAACATGTGTTTGGGCAGGAACAATAACCTCATCTCCTTTACAAATTCCATAGGATAAGTAAAATAGATGCATAGCTGCAGTACAAGAAGAAACAGTTACTGCGTATTTGGCATTAGTAAATTTCTTAAATTTTTTTTCAAATTCTTCTGTCTGGTTTCCATGAACATATCTTCCACTTTTAATAACCTTTCTTATGGATAAAAGTTCGCTATTGTCAGTTATAGGTTTGCCAAATGGTATTGAATTTTTAATTATTTGATTCATTGTTTATGAAACCGTTTGTATAGTTAAATTTTATCCTTTTTGCAAATTTTACTTTTTTTATAATTAATATTAATAAAAAAATATAAAATTTTGATCAAACTTTAAAATAATTTTCTTTTTTAAAATATCTAGACTTTGAATTTCTGGCGTCAAATAAATATTTTGATTTTCTAGCAATCATTTTATAGTCAAAAATGCTGTGATCTGTAGCTATTAAAACAACAGAGTATTTTTTAAAACATTTATCATTCAATGTGATACTTTTTTTTATTTTTCCATCAATATTAATTTCTTTAACATATGGGTCTGAGTATTCAGCATCATAGCCAGCATTCTTAAGTTGTTTAATTATTTTAATAGTTGGAGACTCTCTAATATCATCAATATCTGCTTTATATGATGCTCCTAAAATCAATACTTTTTTTCTGCTAATTTTCAATTCAGATCTTCTTAGAAAAGTTACTAATTTGTCGGTAATCCACTTTGTAATTTTTCTATTTACTAATCCTGAAGTCTTAATAAATTTAAGTTCATATTTTTTTTTTTTTGCTAACCAATATAAATAAAATGGATCTACTGGTATGCAATGCCCCCCATAACCTGGCCCAGGTACAAACTTTGTAAATCCAAAAGGTTTTGTTGCAGCAAGATCAAGGCACTCATGAATATCTATATCAATTTTAGATAAGAACATCTTTAATTCATTAACTAATGCAATATTTACAGAGCGAAATGTATTCTCTATCATTTTAGAAGTTTCTGCTGCTTCTATTGTTGATGACAAGACAATTTTATTTATTATTTTACCATATAGTGATTTACCTATTTTTTTACATTTATCTGAATAACCAGATACAACTTTAGGGGTATTTGTAAGCCCAAATTTAATTTCTTTATTTTTTACTTTAAATTCTGGACTAACTCTTTCAGGTGAATAACTTAAGAAAAAATCTTTACCTAAATCAAATTTTTTATTTAAAAAAGGAATAAATATTTCTCTTGTTGATCCTGGATAAGTTGTACTTTCAAATGAAATAATTTGTCCTTTTTTTAAATATTTTTCCATTTTAGAAATACTTTTTCTAATTATTGTTAAGTCCGGCTTAAGTTGATTATTTAAAGGTGTGGGAAGAGTTATGATTATTACATCTGAATATTTTATTTTTTCGTAATTATTTGTTAATATTACATTCTTTGATAATTTTTTTTTTTTTAAATTATTTAGGTTAATATCTAAACCAATCGTTTTGTAACCTTTGTGGCTGAATTCCCTCAATAACCCTTTCCCTACATAACCAACTCCTACGATGCAAATAACTGCTTTCTTACTATCTATCTTTTTTTTTAAATTTTTAAAAAAGTTCATAAACAAATTTGTTGATCAAATTTCCTTTTATTTTACAAATATCTTTAATCATTTATCTTGAATTTTATCTATAAAATTTTTTATTTCTTCTTTTTTAAAAAAAAGGTCATACTTCTACCCAATCCACATAAATGAGTTGATTTAAAATAATCTAATGATTTTTTAAATCCTTGATTGAGTACAAAATTATCTAAAAAAATCCTTGCACTATGGGCTTCTTTGCCTCTTCTATTATTATTACTATAATTGTAATTTGATCCACACAGGAAAAACTCAATTGGAAAATCTGATACTACTTCCTTGATTTTAAGATTCATTTTTTTGAAAAAAAGTTCAATATTTTTATTATTAAAATAATTTAAGTGTTCAGGGGGAAAAAGCCAATATTTCTTTTTTACTAATTTTTTTTTTAATATCAATTTTTGTAAATCCTTGAAATCATTGGGAACAGATAAAATAATAATTCCATTTTTATTTAAAATTGATGATATATTTTTAACAAAATTCTCAGGGTCTCTAACATGTTCCAATACTTGTTGAGCTGCAACAATATCGAATTTTCTTTTATTGAGATTTTCATTAAAAAAAATTCTAGGATCAGATTGTAAGAAAAATTTTGAAAGATTCTTATTAAACTTTAATAATTGTTTTTTTTGATAATCAACTCCAATAATATCCATTTTTGAATTAAAGGCTGAATTTAACAAGAAGCCTTCTCCACATCCAATTTCTAAAAATTTGATTTTATTTTTTTTTCTAAAAAAATTTTTTGCAATTTTAATATAAAAATTTGATCTAAGAATTTTATTTTTTATTTCTTGTTGAGAATATTTTTTACTGTAGGAGTAAGAAGTTTTTTTTTTAAAATAAATATTAGAATAATAATTTTTTAAAAAATTCTCATTAGGTAATGGGGATACCTGAATAAATTTATTTTTTTTTAATTTATAGTTAAATTTCATTTTAAAGTTTTAGGCCAAGGAACTTTTTTTAATTGATTTTTTTTTAAATAATCCAAAAAAAGTTTTTTCTTATTTTTGTAAACTATCATAATAAAAAAATCTTTAAATTTATTGACAACAATAAAAGTTTCAAAATTATTATTTTTAAGTCTTTTATTTATCGAAGGTGTTGCATAAAAACCCCAATTCTTTTTAGTAATTTCATAATTAGAATTATTATTGTTTTTACTACAAAAAGATATCAATTCATCATTATTTAAAAAAATTTTTCCACAATCTTTAAGTATTATTTTTGAATGTGGAGATGGTTTAAATTTTCTTATTTTTTTTTTTACTATCATTAATTTAATTATTGTTTAAAAAAATTGTTGCATTTATAAAACAAAAAACAAATTTGTTATATTTAGAGACCTTATCAGGATCATTTAGAATTGAAATTATTAACTTTCTATCAACTATAGAAAAAATTTTGTTATCTTTATTAATTATTTTATTCCTCATATAGTTGCTTTTAAAATTAAAAAGAGATTGAGAACTAATATTAAAACCTGACTTTTCTTTCTCATTTAATATTTTATCCAATACCAATCCTTTCATTGATTCTCTTAAAATTACTTTAGTAAATCCTTTTCTCATTAATAATTTTGTTGGAACTGTATACATAAACTCAACTAATTCCTTGTCCAAAAAAGGTGATCTGTTCTCAATAGAATGATACATGGAGTTGGCATCATCTGCTTGAAGTATGGGTTTCACCCCTTCAAAAAAAAGTTCATTCATCATTCTATTTCTAAGTAACGAAGTACAAAATTTATTTTCAGTAAATTTTTTTAAGTGTTTTTTTTTATTTTTTTTTATTAAATTAGAAAAAATCTCTGAATACTCAAATATGTGATTACGATTATTGGGTTTTTTAATATAAAAATAAGGATCTTGAAATCTTTTGTTTTTTATAAATTTTTTAATACCATTCTCCCAGTAATTTAAACATTTAAAAAAATCCTTATCATTTCTCATCTCATATAAAAATTGTAAAGAATGATCTATATAACCACTAAAAATCTCATCTGCAGCTGTTCCTGAAAAAACAACCTTACATCCAGTATCAGCAATTTTTTTCAATAAAATATTATGATAGAAATAATTTGTAGTGATGATTGGACTATCATGATACTTGATTAAACTTTTTAACATCTTAAAGCTATCTTTAGATTGAACTTTTAAATATTTATGTCTTGTCTTTAAGTAACTTACAGATTTTTTTATATTCTTTGTTTCATCAAAGCCCCCTTTTTGGTCAATTATAGAAAATGTTTTTATTTTGAGATGATATTTTTTTTTAGCGAGAGAAGCTATTGAATTAGAATCAATACCACCACTTAGTGAAATTGATAAAGGAACATCAGATCTAAATTTTTGTTTAAACTTTTCAAAAATAATTTTTTTTGATTTATTTACCGCATAATTGAAACTCATTTTTTTAGGCTTAAAATAAAGTTTCCAATATTTTTTATAATTTATTTTTAAATTTGTGTCTATAATTGCATATGAGGCACCAGGAAAATTTACAATATTTTCATAAAAAGTTGAATTATATTTGTATAAAGATTTATATCCTTGAAACAAATACCTTACGAGATGACCTTCATTTATTCTAAGTTTTTTTTGAGAAAGACTTCTCAAATATTTGATTTCTGAACCAAAATATATACCTTCGTCATTTTGAAAAACAAATAAAGGTTTTTCTGAAAACCGATCTCTTGATAACAAAAGTTTTTTTTTTTTATTGTCCCATATTGCAAAACTCCACATGCCCTCTAAATGTTCAAAAAATTTTATACCAAATAGTTTATAGGCATATAATAACACTTCTGTGTCACTATTAGTTTTAAATTTTATTTTTTTTTTTTTTAATATTTTTTTTTTAATTTCTAAATAATTATATATTTCTCCATTAAATATTATTGTTAAATCTCCGATCGTAAATGGCTGATTTGACCTTTTATCTAAATCAATAATTGCAAGCCTAGTATGTAATAAACTTAAATTAATATTTTTGTTTGTATTAAAAAAATTGATATAGCCATTTGCATCTGGACCTCTGTTTTTCATAAGAGATAAAGTTTGTTTAATCACTCGATGATTAATTTTTTTTTTTCCTATAAATCCACTAATTCCACACATAGTTATTTTTTTATTCCAAAAGCATAAAGGGTATATTTGCTTGAGGGTTCTCTTATTTGTTTTAAAGATATAATTTGAAAATTTGTATTTTTCAAAATATTTGTAAGTGATTTTTTTGTAAATACATGGTGGTGTCCTAATCCAAATTCTTCTCTGTTTTTTCCTTCCTTTTTGTCATTAATTGCTATCGCATCAGGTACTTCAATATAAATTAAACTTTGTCGTCTCAAAAGTTTTAAAGTTTTTTTTAAAAATAATATCGGTTTTTCAACATGTTCTAAAACTTTATTAAAAGTTATCAGGTCGTATTTTTTAAATCTATGAATTTTAATTTTCATAAAATCACCATGTATAGCTTTTATTTTTGATTTTGATTTAAATTTAATAAAATCTGCAGACTCTTTATTAGGCTCAAGAGCAGTAATAGCATACTTTTTTTCAAGCATTCCGATTGGAAATATTCCAGTGCCAGAACCCACATCTAATAAATCAATTTTTTTTTTTTTTAAATATAAATTCACCATTCTTTTTATTCTTTTTATTCTGTGAAAATTATCTGATTTAGTTTTTGGTAGTTTTCTTATTCTTTCAAAAGTCTCATTTAATTTTGTGACAGATTTATAGGTGCTTATAAAATATTTTTTTTTATATAGATTTTGAATTAAAGACTTTTTATGTTTTGCTAATAAATGCCCACATTCTTTACATTTGTAATAAAATCTTAAATATTCTCTGCTTGAAACTCCAAAACTTACTTCATTTTTGGGTTTTTTAAAAAAAGAAAGATATTTCTTTAAATTTTTTTTTTTACATCCGATGGAAGGTTCTATAAATTTTTTCATTGATTAAATTAATATTTTTTTTCTTTTATCAAACCTTAAAATTATTTCCATTATTAGCAACGTAATCTAATATGCTAAGATTGGGAATAAATTCATTTCCCATTTGTTTATATTCTTTATGATCATTTTCGTGATATTTAAAATCAATACCATTTCTATTAAAGTATTCCTTTGGATGATAGTTTTCCGTTTTTTTTTTGACTATGAAATATTCTGCATCAAAATACTTACATATATTCACTAATTTTTCATTTCCATTGCCCTTTATTTGAAGTTGTGAAGATATATATATTTCTTTTTTTAAATTAAAGTATTCATTAAATAAAGTTATTAATTCATAATTCAGATTAAAAAGCAAATTCCAATTTTTTTTATAGATATTTTCTAAGTCATTTTTTATATCATAAAAAAATTCTGATTTCGAGTATGCTTGAAATATTGACATATAATGTTTTTTTTTCCAATTTTTTGAATTATCAATTTCAATTTGGTTGATAGGTGTCTTGCTTTTATAGTGAACCGGTACAGTCAATAAATTTTTGCTGTTTTTAATTTTAATATAATTTCTATTGTGATTGCTATTTTTTGAGAAATCAACGTCATCTAACAAAACAAAGAAGTCACAATTATTCAATCTTTTAAAGAATGGTATCCACGGAAGATAAGTGGGCTGTAAGCATCCAACTGAAGTTGTCATTTTTTTTTTATTTTTATTCGTGTTTGTTGATATAAAATTTTTATTAAACTTTTTCTTAAACTATGCTTTTTAATCGAAAGAGTTTTTTTTTGCTCTCTTTCTTTTAAATAATTCTTTACCGCAGGACCACTTTTATCTTTAATCTTTTTATTTAAAAATATCTGAATTTTTTTTTTTCCAAAGACTGAAATGATAGTCTTTGCTAAATATTTGGTGGAAATTGCTGATGGTCCAGCAAAGGATATTGCTCCAGATAAATTTTTTTCAAAAATGTATCTACAAGCACTTCCAATATCTTCTGAAAAAGTAAAAATTTGCTCTCTTTTTCCATCACCGAATATATTAATATTTTTACCTTGTTTGACCTGATTTATAAATTTAGGTACGACTGAGGTCTCATCTAAAATATATCCATAAGGAGCTATTATATTTAGGGAAACAATTTTGGTATCAATTGACTTTATAGAAAGTATTTTTTTTTCTATTAAGTGTTTAGATCTAAAATATGTTTTTTGTGCTTTAGGAAGATTTTTTTCTTTTAATTTTTGTTTTAATGAATGGCCTCCTAAATTGATAAAAAAAGATAAGTTATTTTTTAGCGCTAGTTTAAGAACTTTTAACACCACTTTATTATTTACATTATTAACTTGAGAATTTTTAACTTGAAAAGATTTATTTGGATGCAATATTGCACAATTAATAATAGCTTGAATTTTATGTTTTTTAATTATTTTTTCTATTTTCTTAATTAAGTTATTTTGATTAAAATCGATGTTTGGATAATTAAAAAAATTTTTTGATTTACATATAAGTCTTTTTTTGTAAGTAGTACCAATAACATTATATTTATATTTTATTAAATTTGAGGAAATTCCATGACCAACTATGCCTGAACTACCTAGAACTAAAACTCTAGATACTCTTTTTTTTTCCATAAAGATTTCTACATATCTCATTTAAATTTTTACAAATTCTTATTGCGTCAGTTGGTTTAACAAACAAGTGTGTGGGTAAATTTATGAGACTTTTAATTGTTTTTTCTGCTTTTAATAATTTTAATTTTGATTTTGAATTAAAAACTGGTTGTTTGTGACAAAGAGGTTCATACATCCAGGTAACCCTAAACCCGTATTTTTTTTCACATAACTTTCTTAATACATTTCGTGATATTTGATCTGATAAATATATCGGATAACGCCAATATGTATTTTTTGAATTTTTATCTATGCTTAATTGTTTAAAAAATAAATTATTAATTAAATTTTTTTGATAAATTTTAGCAATTTTATTTCTATGTGATATTATTTTTTTTAGATACTTTAATTGACTTAAAGCTATTACTGCTTGAATTTCAGTCAATCTAAAATTGTTGCCACTATAGTTAAAATATGGGTTATGAAGATTTCTTCCATGATTAATTATTGAGGAGCATTTATCTTTTATCTTTTTATTACTTGTGGTTATTATTCCTCCTTCTCCACTAGTTAAAACTTTAGTTGCATAAAAAGAAAAACATGCAGCATCACCAATATCTCCAACTATATTTTTACCAAATGAGCCCCCGTGTGCATGAGCAGCATCTTCAAGTAAAAAAATTTTATTTTTTTTACATAATCTTTTTAATTCTATAATTGACTTTGGAATAATACCAAACATATAAACAAAAATAACTCCAGCCGTTTTTTTATTAATTTTCTTTTTGACATCTTCTAAATCAATACAGCCTGTTTCTGGATCTATGTCACAGAATACTGGTATACCTCCAGCACGTACCACTGAGTTAGCGGTTGCAATAAAAGTTTGAGTAGGTACCAAAACCTCTTTATTTTTTATATCTAAAGCCTCTAAACAAACTTCAATTGCTGTACCACCAGAATTAACCGCTATAGCAAACTTAGAATTAAAAGTTTTTGAACACTTTTTTTCTAATTCGCTGATATTTTTCCCTTGAGATAAATTACCTGAATGAAGTAACTTTTTAATCTTGTTTGCTATATTTTTCTCTTGTCTAAAAAAATATGGTTTTGCGCCTGAAATTTTTTTCATTAGTTAGATTATATATTGTATCTTTTGTTTTTTTTTGGTTTTTAACGAGATATTACAATAACATAACACATTCATAACTTTTAAATCAAATTTTGTTTCGTGATTAATATTTTTAGATTTTGTTATATTGTTAATAAATGTTTCGAGAATATTAGTTTTATTTGATGGTAAGTTTTTTATATTAATTTTTTTAGATTTTGCTCTTGGTTTTCTTGAATAATATAATCTTGGTCCTAAATCGTCATAAATGAATGTTTTCTTAGTTCCATAAATTTTTATCGTATGCTGATGCCTATATACACAGGCAAGATTTGCGGTTGCCTTCAAAATAAGACCAGATTTAAAATTAAAAATTGATGTCACAAAATCATTCGATTTGAGCTTATATTTTTTAGTAGCTAATTTACTCCCGCTAGATACTACTTCGTAAGGAAGTTCATTAGTCAACCAACATGCTAGATCAATCATATGAATACCACCTCCATTCATTGGAGAATATTCTTTGTTATTTCCCCTCCAACCTTTGACAAATTTTTTTAATCTACCGTACAAGTATTCAACATCTATGGAATATATTTCTCCAAAATATCCATCTTTAATTTTATTTTTTAACCATAAAAATAATGGAGAACTTCTCAAGATTAAATTTGATCTAAATTTTATATTATCTTTATTTTTTTTCCATTGAGTTACGATTGTTTGCAACTCTTTAAGATTATTGCAAATCGGTTTTTCAGTAAAAACATGTTTTTTTTCTTTAAAAGCTTTTATAATATAGTCACTGTGAGTATGATCTGGAGAGGCAATAATCACCAGATTTGTGTCTTTATCTGAAAATACTTTCTGAGATTTAACAAAATAATCAGTATTGTTTTTTTTTGCAATTTTCTTTGTATAGTCTATTTTGGTGTCAAAGATTGATATTTTTTTTATATCTTTATTCTTTTTTAAAAAATTCAAATGCTTTTCACCAACACCAAGACCTATTACTAAGGCATTTAATTTTTTTTTTTTCATAAGAATTAATACTACGTTCCTAAATCCATCAAATATAATTTTTCTTTTTTACTTATCTTGGTGTGACCAAAATTATCAATTATCTTATTACCAACAATCCAGTTTTCAATATACCATTTATTTTCAGCATTTTTTTTCCAAATATTTTTATTTCTAAATTTTTCTACATTTTTCCAAAAAAACTTTTTTGAAATATTTATCTGTTTACAAAAATTTTCTATATATTCTTTTGGAGGTTTAATGCCATCTAATTTTTTTATATTTCTAATTGCCTCATTTCTACTCATTCTACCTTTTCTAATTTCATTAGAGCAATTATCTGTCACTCTATTAAAACCAAATTTAAGCCATTTGAAATAATGATGAATTGGAATATTTGTACAGTCTAAATCAGACTCATTATATAGCCCCATTATTGGACCTTTTTCTCTTGGCTTAAAACCATTTTTTATTGCTATCTTACTGTTTTTTTTTATATCCCAGTTTAAATAGTAACCTAAAAAAATTGGTTCAAATTTTAGTTTTTTTAAATCTTTTAAGTTTGGTGTTTTAAAAGATGAAATATCTCTTTTAGTAATAGATTTTGAAACCCATTTCTCTGCCAAAGTATTTTTGAGAATATTATTATTTTTTAATATTTTGTTATTAAACTTACTGTTATTAGAAAATTTTTTTCCTCCATACTCAAAATACCAATTTTCTCCCCAAACTACTAATGGAATATTCAATTTAATTGCAAGATTTGGAATAATATTAAATATGCACAAATGATCGATATAAGAAGTATCACCAAATTTAATAAAAGATTTTTTTGTAATTAAGTTTATTATTTTCGGGTTTGGTGAAAAATCAATATGATCGACCCCAATTTTTTTTAATGCCAATAAATTCTCTTCTCCACGAAAAGTTCGAGATAATGGTTTAAAAGTAATAGCTAAAGGATTTAATTTAAAGATTTTTTTAATAATATATGTTTGGTAAATACTATCTTTCCCACCACTTACAGGAATAATACAATCATAATCATTAGATATAGAATTTTTTTTATGTCTTTTTAAAATATTTTTTAAATCTTTGAATCTTTTATTCCAATTTATTTTTTTTTTATTTTAAAATGATTGTTACATGCGCTGCAAATACCTTCATTATCAAAATTTATATCTGGTCTAGTGTTTGGAATAACACATTTTTTACAATATTGAATTTCAAATTTTTTCATATAAGAATTTATTTTTAGTTTTTTGATTTAATTTATTAAAATCAAATTTGTCAATTTTGTATTGAGACAAAGTTGAATTTATATTGTTGAAATCTTTTTTTGTATCAATAGATAAGTTGTACATACTTTGATCTAGTTTATTTTTGATATTTTTAATTTTAAATCTTTTAAAATTTTTATAAAAAAAGGAAGTGACATGTTCTAAATCATATTTGTCGAACTTTCCTATATATTTTTTTAGTAGAGAGGATCTTAATATTTCTACTGATTGGCCTTTAGGAAATGTTCTGGGAAAAACATTGGTTACAATATCAAATTTTCTATTTAAAGCTTTTTTGCATAATTGATCAATAATTTTTTCACTTGATAGTGGACTGTCAGCATTAATTCTAAGAAAGTATCTGCATCTCTTTTTTTTTACAATCTGATAGTATCTACTTGCAACATTATTTAATGAACCTCTAAAAACTTTAATATTTTTTTTTTTACAAAAAAAAAATATCTTATCATCTGAAACATGTTTTGATGTTGCAACTATAATCTCAGAAATAAACTTTGATCTTGAAATTTGTTCAAAGGTTAATTCTAAAATTTTTTTACCTTTCAGCGGTTTAAGAGTTTTTCCAGGAAATCTTTTTGAAGACATTCTCGCTTGTAAAATACATAACATAATTAATTACAGTTCAATTATTGAACACTTATAGGTTTTTTTATAATATATTCAACTAAATTTTATAGTTTAATTAATTTATATTTTTCCACGTCTGTTCTAATTGTTTTAGATAATTTTCTTTTCCATTTGTGATTATTTTTTTTAGTCGCTTATCTAAATTAATTTTTTTTTCTTTATAAAGAAAATGAATAAAATCAAACATTACTATTTGATTATGAAGAAATGACATTCGTATTTTTTTTTGTTTTTTAAGTGTATCATATATACCGTAACCCACCTTTGAATTTCTTGATAATTTAATGTCAAAATTATGAAGATTAATTTTTTTTGGATTAAATAAAATTAGATCAAGTAAAACTTTTTGTAATAAATTTAATTCTGTGAAACATGTAAATAAATTTCCAGCAGTATTATCAGCAAATCTATGTTTTAAACTATTTTTTTTGTAATACATTTTATAAAGATGTTTGTGAATATATATAACCCAGTCTAAATTTTTCTTTTTTATTATATAATTTTTTTTTTTAAAATAAGACATAGATGATGAACCATTTAGATATATAATATTAGGATTTAAATCTGACTCTTTTAAAAAATTATTATTTTTAAATCTAATAATCAAAGCATTATTCATCTTTTCTTTTTTTAATGAAATTTTTTTAGCAAGAGGCCCTAAAATAAAAAGTTCTTTACCTTCAATATATTCTTTAAATTGATTATCTAAATTATTATAATAATTTTCTTTTTCTTTAAGTTCATAAAATTGTAAGATGGTGTCAATATATTTTTTTTCATTTTTGAAAAATAGAAAATTGTACAAAAAAAAAATTTTATAGATTTTTTAAATTTCTTAAATTCCTTAATATTTTTTTTGTTTAAAGTGCAGATTTGATAATAGAAAAAACAATCTTTGTTTATTGATTTGCATAATAATTCATGAAAATTTGCTGAAAGTCTATATTCACAAATATTAACTAAATAACTATAAATATTAACAAAGATAATTTTTTTATAATTATCTTTTTGTAAATTGTAAAACAGTTTATTCAAAAAGTTTTTTTTTCGAGTATTAATTAAATCTTCTAATATCAAAAAGTTTTTGAGTGTAATTAGTTTGATTAATTCTTTTTTTTGCTCAACTGTAGATAAAGTGGAAAATGTACTTATAACATTTTTATGATCAAATAAAAAAGATCTTATTCTTACTCTAGGGTAATTTATTATCTTTTTAATATAAATAAAAAATTTACTTAAAAATTTTTTTTGCATCAAAATTTTTCCTACAAAAATTTAAATCCTCAAGAGTATCAATATTACACGACTCTTCTCTAGATATTTCAAAACCTGTATATAATTTTCCCAGACAGTTATTATTATAATTATTTTTACTAATTAATTTTTTATGCCTTATAAAAACACATCCATTAAAGTGATATAAGTCAGGTCTAATTTGTCTTGGATATCTTTGAAAATTACCTTTAATTAAATAATCGAATTTATCTGCTTTTTTTTTTATCATTGCTAATAAAGGATGAGTTGAGTGATATTTGGATACTGTACCAATCGAAAATGTTTTATTTTTAATAAAAAATTTTATTAATTTTTTTATTGAAGTTAAAGTTATTAGGGGGGCTGTAGGAACTAATGTTAGCAAATAATTATTCTTATGCTCTTTTTTAATATAATTTAATAATTCTACTATTCTAGTTCGGTCCCCCGATAAATATCTGGGTCTTATTTGTACTTTAGATCCATAAACTTTTAACAAATCAGAATAAAATTCACTGTCTGTAGAAATAATAAAGTCTTTTATGAATCTTTGCTTCTTAAGCAGCTCAAGCTTTTTAACTGATATTTCTAATAAAGTTCTATTTGAAATTTTTTGAATGTTCTTATTTTTAATACCTTTTGAACCAGATCTAGCTGGTATCACACCCAAAATATCCATTTATAACTTAATTATTTCATTCAATTTGGTTGTTGGCAAACCTTTTTCTCTCATTCCAAAAAATCTTTCCACTCTAACTCTATCATTTAGGTGAGGTGAAGAGGCTTCTATTATCACACATTTTTCTAAGGCAATTTCCTGGTGTATAGCGCCTGGGGGAAAATGAAAACACTGTCCTGATTTTAAAACTTTGCTAACAATTTTCTTTTTTTTGTTGAAGTAATTCACTTGAAGCTTACCCGAAAGTAAGATTCCACATTCATTTTTTAGTCTATGAAATTGTAAACCTCCCTTCTTACTTTTTTTAATAGTTAATTTCTTTAAAGTTAAAACACCTGGTATTATTGCCAACATTTCCTCAGTTCCCCAAGGTCTTTTCCCCACCAATTTAGTTTTTGGAAATATAGGTTCTTTTTTAAAGATCATAAAAAATCACTTAATTCAAAAGAATGTTCATAATCTACATCCTTATTCAGTTTTTTTCCAATTATTTCGTTTACTAGATAAGGTGGCAAGCCAT
>MDTG01315060.1_pt1 | contig 14354 bp, 15 predicted proteins | sample 811421 | NCBI WGS metagenome assembly MDTG01 (sample SAMN05326645, study PRJNA326480) | marine metagenome | isolation source: seawater | place: Pacific Ocean: South East | collected 2011
AATTATGTTCAGGAAGGAAAGAGGATTACCCTGATGATTGGACGGAGTTAGACATAGAGCATTCAAGAAGAGAGATTGAAAGGTCGGTTGTTCATATCTCAGAATCCGCAGAATTATTAGGCAAAGAACACCTTCTAGTTGCAGTAAACGACCTAGGGATTGCTGCACAAATCAAACATATTCCTTCTATGAAAAAATTGAAGTCTGGTTTGGAAGAAAGAGGTTTCAAGATGGCAAGATGTCACATGCCTGAAGCGATGTTTGCAACTAACGCTGATTGGAATACAGTCCTTGAAATCGCTCGTTCAGCCGAATGAAGGATCATTGTCGTTTTCAGGTGCAGGAAGCATTGTTTGAGAATTTTCAAAGACCTCCCTAACACTGTCTTCGATTCTTTTGGCATCTTCAAGAAGAGTAGTAAGAGGTATCTCAATTTCAGTAAAATCGCTAACTGCTTCAAGAGCGATCGCAGCAGCTCTGGCATCAGGATACATTGGATTACAATCCGCCAGTATTGCTGTGACATCTAATCCCAACCTATCTCCTTCAGCAATTAGGTACCCTGCAATGCCTGCAACAATACCTTGCTTTATCGGATCTACACCAATTTCTCTTAGCCTATCTCGACCTTTCTTTGAAGAGCTCACTCCGTACAGAGAGCCTTCTCTATCATCAATATTTTCCCTTGCTACACCATCGATTATTATCAACTGGTCAAATCCACCTCTGGTATACCATTCTAGTACTGTATTTGCAAATAAGATATCGCGCTCTGGGCCGAATCTAACCTCTGCGGTGAATACGCCTACATTCTCTCCTTGGTATACTCTAACTGGATGTTTAGGAACCTCGTGATGAATTAGTGCCATGGCCGGGAATTCAGAATTGAGGACTGTTCCTAATTGTTCTAATTTTAGTTGGCTGATGATATGAGAGGCTGCGATAACTCCAACCATACCAACTGTAGAAAATCCACAAATGGCAACTCCGCTAGTTGACGGATCTGCATCCTGATGCAAGACAAGGTCGTATTTTTGCATCTCCGCCATGATAAACGCTCCACAGATATAGTTCAAATGAGTTACGAAAAAATCATTCTACAAATTCTGACCAGTCTTCCTGACCTTCCTCGCGATACCACCAGACACCAACTTCATCTTCATACCATTCAGTACCGTGCTCGTCAACAGAGATTCCTGTATCCTCTTCGGCGTATGATTCCTCTTCGTATTCTTCATCATAGTCTTCTTCGTAACCGCCTTCATAATCTTCTTCATAATCATCAAGGTCTTCAAAGTCAGAAATCACGTCAGGCCTCTCGGGCGCTTCATGATCTATTGTGCGGTCTTCAATTTCATCAAGAGCGACGCCCACTGGAAGTGGTTTGTTGACTCTTTCTCTCTTCGGTAAGTCCTGTTCAAATTCAAGATCCTCTTCTGTCCAGTCTTCGATATCACTATTTCTGATTCTTATTATAACAATTACAATCAATGCAATTACTGCGACACCACCCGCAGCACCAATGTAAATCAATGTGTTATCACTACCTTCCGTTTTGTCTTTTGTTGATTGTGAAGGATTGGTTTGATTATTTCCTTGTTCATTGTTGTCTTGTTCTTCTATTTTCAATGTCCAAATAATTTCAACAGTTCTTTGAAGATCACCAACAGTTGTGTAATCGGTTGGACCTTGCCAAAAGTCGATTTCAATATTTCCTGAGGACAATAAGGAATCGGCAAATCCGCCTTGGATTGAAGTAACAATCGTCACTGTTTTAGATTCACCAGAAGATAGATTGAATTCGCTTTGCCCAGCCTCAGGTTCGAACAATATGTATTGTGACCATTGAGACCACCCATCGGCTTCAAGAGAAATATCCACAGTGAAATTATTAGGATTATTAAATATACAATCAATGTCTTGGCTAACGGTAGAATCAATTTCTACAACACCGCAATCTACTGTTACCAAATCCATTGATTCAGGAGCCCATGGTTGTTCAACGGTATCATTATCAGTGTCATTTTGTGAAATTTCTGTTCCAAATGGATGGATTGTAATCAACAAGTTGCCACCAGTATTTACCCAAGAGGGTTGGGAGAAAAATACTGACAAAGTTCCACCCTCATCGAAATCGATGAAGAACATTACATATCCATTACCTATTGTTCCATCCCCAGATGTTGTATTATTGGTTGTATCATTAGTGATAGTATAACTTAACGTGAGACTATTTAGCAGAGATTGCTGTGATTGAGTTGTTGCTGTCGCATCTATACGAATAACTGACTCTCCATCAGAATCAAGTACAAAGTATTGTGAACTAGCAGATAGTTCTGCTCCAACTGTAATCAGCGAAGTTACATTACTACTAGCTGTTGAAATTGGACGGTTAGTCTGATTACCTTCATAGCCAGAATAATTGGCATAGAATGTTACATCGCCGTACAAATCGCTTGCAAATGCACCTATGTCATTAAAATCATCTAAACTAATGTCGCCCCAATTCGTGGAAATTAGGTTGCTTTGCTGTTGCGTAACCATAGTAATTGTTACTTGACCTGTTGGAATGGAAGACACACCATCAACTGTTACTGTAACATTGAGATCAAACGATTTCCCGATTTGAATTTCTTCGCTAACACTCAGTGATATTTCAACAGTACTTGGAACATCTATTCGAGGGAATTCGGGTCCCACAGGACTTACTTCCATAGTATAATTCCCATACATGTCGACAGCAACTATCGCAGCATAGTGAGCAATTCCGTCAATTAGGCCTGTTGCAGTAGTAGTGTTATTGCCATAACCAATCGTCATGTATGGTGTAAGAGTGCTAACGTTGCTGAAATTAGTGTTCTCTATGTATATGTTGTAGTAGTCAATACTAGCATTTGGTTCATCCCAAGATAGATTAATTGCTCCTCCCATATCTTGACCAACATCATTCATAGTTAGGTTCTCAATCGCAGCTGGAGGGGCAGGATAAGGAATCGTAACTTCTAACAGATTAGAAAGGTTTGATGTTTGTCCAAATTGATGAATTGAACGAACTTGATACCAATATGTTGCACCTACTGTAACATTCTGGTCAACTGTGACATTAATCACAGGTTCTTGATATGGGTTATCGAGGGAAATTCCATCAATTACTTCTGCTCTAAACAATTCAAATTTATCTGCAAAATTTCCTGATTCTGCAGGGTCTATCCATTCAAGTTGAACGATGTCATGGCTCAATATAGATGTCCACATGTATGGTGTTGGAGGATTTACTGAATTAGGTGCACCCGGGATGTGAATCGCTGCTAAATTTTTCAATTTTACTACGCCTGAATCAGTTGAATTTACTGATATTGTGATAGAAAAATTACCTACACCCGGGGTCATCTCTAGATTCAAAACGTTAGTCAGATTCCCAGTGGGGTGAGGATTAGTATCAATCAAAAATGACGCGTCATATCCAATGCCCAAATCTGTCAAATTGAAGATTCCGTTTCCAGTACTTGTAACTGAAAAACTATTGTTAACCATATCTATTCCGTAATCATATTCTGTTTTAGAAGAGCCCAATAAAACTGGATTTAGATCATCCATAATTCCATTGAACATATCCGTCATAACCAAACTGTCTAGACCATTTGTTGAATCTCCAGAATAACCAAATGCCATCATTTCATCTGTTCCGTCACCATCAGCATCCAGTGAAATTTCATACCAACCGCCGATAAATACTCCCTTCGAAGATTCCCCTGCAGCAATAATTTGTTCAAGAGTTCCATCTCCATCCATATCCATTGTGATTATGTTGGATGGCATCGACCAAGGTTCAAGGATTTGCAACGATTGAGGACCTATTGTCGTTGAATTAATTGTTCTGTATGTTATATTGCCTTCAATTGTTGTGGAAGAGCCATCTGAGATCCCGACTAGTGGAGTCATAATCTCCAAAATTCCATCTCCATTAAAATCACAAATTGTCGAATTTACGATGTTAAAACCTCCCATAACATTAGTTGTATTCCATTGCGTTCCGTTGTTTATTTGTAGTGAATAACCAATATCATTCTGACCTATAATCTCAAGGTCACCATCACCATCCAGATCCGATACCATTGAGTTCTGTGTAATACCATCAAATGTGTAAATTGGACCGGCAACAATACTATTCATGTAAAACCAGAGTGTCCAATGCCCAGTAAAGTCTCCAACCAAAATGCCAACTGTTCCGTTGTTGAAAAAGTCCCCCACATGCATATTTGCTAGGTTGGCAGGTATGCCAAAACTACCGTTCTCCATTACAGTTTCAGAAACTGATACATTCAATGTATTCGAAACATTATTCCATCCTTGAAAAGACACCTCTCCCGAATTGTGTATAGCTATGACATCATCGGAACCATCACCATCAAAATCTCCTAGGTCACCTGCAATTAGCCCAGAAGAAATTGTAATGTTTCTAACGGGTTCGAATCCAGTATTGTTTGCAATGTGCACACATGCTAAGTTATTGGTTATTGAAAATACAACAACGTCCTGATTTCCATCTGCATTGATATCGCCAGTACTAATGGATGATGCATTATTGCAAGTGTGGATGGTTTGGCTTGATGACATTTGACCCGTTGAATTCCAATCTATGTACATGAACGAGGACGAGTTATTTCCTGAAGGTTCCAACAAGAACATTGGTTCTGGCATACTATCTCCATCAATATCGCTCTCTATTGCTTGCTTATATTCACCTATTTGGAAAAACCCGCCTCCAACATCAGGAGAAAAACTGACGTTGAGTTTTGAGGATTGCAAACTTGAATCTGGAGGAAGGAATATTCCCGGAGTCATTACTGTATTCGAATTGGCAGTAACTGTTGCGTATTCCAATCCCGTGTAAAACACGTTCTGATGACCGAGATTACCAAAACCTGTCTCATTGAATTCCCATTCATTAATGCCATCATTTGCAACATCAACAAAAACTTGTCCAGGACTTGGATTTGTAGAATCTACTTCGATAACGAAACTAGAGGCTATGAACGTAACATTTCTAGGGACCAAAATTGATGAGGATAAGTTCGAACTATTGCCATCTAATGTGACGTCTAAAGAAACATATCCGCCCTCGAACATGTCGATTGTGGTTGGGGTTTCGTCTGCAGAAACCGTAGTAATTGGTAGGAAAGAAAGCATCAATAAAACCACAATTAGAGGGGCTGTAAAAAAGCGGTTACTCTCACGCATGATTGGTATTCGGAAGGCACTCCTTCATGTGCTTATCCTTGAAATATCAATTTGGAAATTACTTTTTTTGGCTATTGTTATTTAAATTTTCCATAATTTTACAATCTAGTTTGGAGGTAAAATGGGACACTAGTTTCGATTGAGGTGAGTATTTGTCTATATTATCTCTTGAAAACGAACGAATAGAAAGGTTATGAATAACTTGTTTGTGGACCACCCTGTTGGTGCTTTTTTGGAGGACGAAGCGAGAGTAATAATTAGAGCCGGTGACGTTGAAATTGACCTGTCTGGCGCACAATCCAGTGTGGATGAAAGATTGGTTAGGATACGCGATGACGATACATGGTCAATCGCATTATCAAGAATAAGAAACGCAAGAGAGAAAGCTATCAGCGCCGCTGTCGAAGCTGCAAAAGCAGCAGGCCTTCCAGAGCGAGGTTCTGCTTTCAAGTCACTAATCGATAACTGCAACTTAGTAAAGAAACCCGATCAAGTTCTTGGAGCAATTCACTACTTGAGAGATGTCGAAGGGATTAATGACAGCCCGCCAAGAGTAATAGACCAGTTGTTTGAAGATTCGGGTTTGGAGCCACCTGGCAATCTTTCACTTTACTTGAATAGACTAAAAGACAGAGGATTTCTAGTAACCCCTCCCTCGGCTAAGGAAAGGAATCGCTACGCTATTTTAACGCCAGAAGGCCGGGGGCATCTGGACAACAAAAGCAGATATTGAGGTGAGATAAATGGTAATGTCGGGTAGTAGCACCGACAGGAAGGAAGAGCCCTTGGATTGGTCTTTTCAGAACCATGCGAAAGCTCTACTTCGAAGAGGGAATCATCCTAAGTCAAACTTTAAGCGGACGATTTTAGATTCCGCTGATTTGACCGAAGGTAATTTTGTGGACTCTAATTTTTCTAGAGCCTCCATGGTTGAAGCCGATTTGATGAAGTCTGCTTTCGATAACTGCGACTTCAGCGGAGCCGATTTGAGAAAGGCTAGGTTGAATCTTTCTAATTTCAAAAATTGCTCATTTGCAGGTGCTGACATTAGAGGCATAAGAGGTAGGTACGCTATATGGCAAGGCTCCGATTGGTGGAATGCAAAACTAGATGATGATTTAGCTAAGGTATTGGCAAAAAAATGGCCAAAGCCCGAAGATGCTTGAATAGTGGAATCTACTAGGCCTACTATGCCAGTGCATCTTTCGAGGAGAGTTGACTTCCCTATGGTTGACATGGCGGGGGTCTCTTATTATCCAAGAATATTTGACCTAGCACACCGATTTTTTGAAGAATCTTGGGATGAATTATGCGGAATAAGTTATCCAGAAATCATCAATGAATTGAATTTAGGATTTCCAGTTGTTGACGTTAAGTCATCATTCATCAAGCCTCTAAGATACGGTGATACAATAGATGCTGAAATTTCCATCACAGAGGTTGGAACAAAATCTTGTAAGTGGAGGTATGTATTCAAAAACCAGCAAGGCGACCTATTATGGCAAAGCGAACAAGTGACCGTTTGTGTAAACATGACTACTATGGAGTCTCAGAATATACCCGAACAATTGAAAAAAGGATTGGTGGATGCAATTGAGTGATGATTTTTCAATTCGTATGAGTTCTGCGGATTCACTGGCACCTCCTGCTGATTTGTTTGCAACTAGACCTGATCGAAAGGGACCTAAAACAATTGGATTGTTGCTGGTTGTAGGCTCTATAATGATGATATTGGCTGCTTATGGAGATATTTCTCTTGCTAACACTGACCAATTAAGTCAAGAAGAATTGGATGCCTTATTGACTAATGTTCGAGAAGCCAATAATCAAAATATCACCGATGAAGAATATCAAGAGTTTCACGATGAAGCAAGAGATAGTGGTGCATATTCACTTAGGGGTTGGAGTGTTCTTGTTGGAGGTTTTGCAGTCGCTGTAGGTGGAATTCAAATATTCAGACTAAGATCTATCGGAGTCAAATTGGCGTTGAGTGGCGCAACTATTGCGGCTATTGGAGGAGTTTATGCGAATTACATGATCTACAACATATCGGTAGACATGCTGCCTGATGCCTTGATTTTGGCTAACAAAATATCGGGCTATCTGTGTGGGATATGTATGGTGGTCTGTGCTGCAACATCTGCTCTACCTATACTCAATGCCTCTGCAAGAGCTGCACTTGATCAAAAAGTCGAACTATTTGTCGAAGAAGAATAATGGCGGCCCCACCGCGATTCGAACACGGGTTCGTGGCTCCGCAAGCCACTGTGATATCCAGGCTACACTATAGGGCCTAAACCAGCGACCTAGACAACCCATTTAAGCACGACGGGTTACTCAATGAGCCATGTAAATTGGAGCCACCCTTTGCTTTCCGCAAGGCGTTTGAACTTCCCTTTCGCATTCACTGCAACGGGGTTACCAACTATTGACATGAAGTATGAATCTGCAAATGTATTGCCATAGCCCCAACAATCGGAAAGATTGTGTTCATTCTCCTTGGCATCTTTTTGTACGATGGGAACTTTACCTTTCCTTCGAGGCACATCCCAACCAATCTCGGATCCAGAGAGGATTCCTTTCATTTTCTTTGGCCCGCAACCATATACAGCATCCATTCCAAGGTATTCGCCCATTGCTAGAGCCATTGGTTTGACTGTGGCTGTAACTAGAATCAATCTATGGCCTTGCTCCCGGTGCCATTCAAGTCTTTCCAATGCCTCGATTGGAATCATTTTCCCTAGTTTTTCTTCTACTAATTCCTTGGAATAGCTGTCCAAGTATTTCCAGTTACAAAGAGAAAGATGCCCTCTATTTCGTGCGGCATCGTAAAATGAGCGAAACCGAAGTAGGTTGCTAACTAAGCCAAGTGTCCACATCGCTGTACCCCATGGTATCCTCCAAGGGCGTCTTTTTGCAACAAGTGCGGTTAGAGTCTTTTCGCTAGACGCATCTAGTAGTGTCCCATCTAGGTCAAAATATGCGGCTACACCTGCCATGTGTAATTCTCGCGACTCGCGCCTTTGATTGTGTCGCCTATTCTTCTGCATCAGGGCCATAAACGCGACGGCCTGCCGTATGGTCTTGCCACCATTTGACGTCTGTTTTTAGATGTCTAGGAATGAAGAAACCTACTTTTCTGGGAGTCAACCCGTGATTTCTGAATTTCTTCTCATTTGATAAGTAAGAAACAATGGATTGTGCACTACACCCTGGATTTGCAAAAATAAATCTCTTTATTTCATTAGTTAGTGTTCGCAGTCTTGCTTTCTTTTGAGTACCGATTCCGTTTGTAGGGGGGGGCATATAACAAAAATCATCATCTACCATTATGAAAGAATAGGGTATTATCCCAAGAACCCCAAACAATAGGATAGATTTTGAAGCAGTGGCCTGTCGGGTAAAACGATCGTCATGGTTGATTCCATAGTTATCAAGCGCGTTGGCATTCGTGATTACCTATCAATAGACCTTGAAGTTGAGATGAATAATCCAAACGATATGGATTTCAGACCAAGAGCGCACATTACAGGTACAAGATTTTCAATCAGTTCTGCTACATCAGGGAAAGAAATGGCAAACATAGATCTTGACTCTGAGCAAATGGAAGCCGCTGAAAGAGAGAGGCAGGTCGAATTGCGAGTAAAATTTAGCGTCACTGGAATGCACGGAAGATTGAATCACATTCATCCAATTATAGCAGATGGGAAAGCTAAGAAATTGGCTAATGCAAATTGGAAGACTGTGCAACCAATTCAGTTTAGTTGATCATTCTTCAGCAACTTCTGTTAATTGCGGCACTAAGACCCGAATTTCTATTTTCAAGTTCCATTCATTACCTTCATCTGGGTCAATAGTCCCTGGAATAAATGCATCGGGATCAGCATCCTGGGCGACTACTGTCCAAACCCATTCTCCTTGGCCAAATCTAGCCCCAGGTTGATTGAGCAATTGCTGCATCAACTCCTCAGCACTATCAGCCTCAAATACTCCCTCTTCTCCTCTAGGATTTAATTTTGAAGCATTTAATTCAGCAGATGTTGATTCGTTCCTTGTGAAGTTGCCTGCAGTGGTTTTTGCTGATTTGCGATAACCATCCTCAACAATGTTTAGTGAAAGTGTAAAGTTATCTGGTGGTAAAATAAGGTCTCTTTGTAGTTCTAGAATAGCCTCAAAAGCAAGAATTCTAGCCCCGTCCCCCGGAGTCATATTTTCAGACCAAGTTTCTCCCTGAGCCAAATATTCGTCATAATTCCATGTTAGTGTGTTCTCAATCCAAGCAACTTTGTATTTTCGAGGTTTGATTTCGATGTTGAAAGATTCAATTGCAACACCTCCATCGTTGTCGTCTACTGTTAGTGAACCCGAGATTAGTCCACTTGAGTTTGTGGGCAAGTAAAGAATAGAGTCGCTAAAATCTACATCGTTTCTTGGGTCTCCATCGCCATTTGAATCCTCGAGATGATTAATATCCCATTTGAAATCCATCTTACTATCTTCGGGATCAAATGTTCTAGATGCATCTAATACAATTATATCCCCACTTCTAACTGTCTCTGGGTATGTAAGATTTATTTGAGGGGCGCCGTTTACCTTGACCATTACATTGGTTGAATCGGAACCTCCTTGGTCATTTGTTACAGTTAATTTTACGTTGAATGAGCCATAGTCAAGAAATTGATGCGAAGTAACTGCTGAAATGGTTGTCGCTTTATTACCATCGTCAAAATCCCAGATATATTCAGAAATCGTACCTTCAATTGGGTTCGAATCTCTTGCATCAAAAGTAACTTCTTCGCCTTGCTGTATTTTGTTTGGAATTGCTGTGAACATTGCTTTTGGATCAACTTTAGTGTCCAAAACTTGACTTGTGCATCCAGCTAATGCTTGAAGTAGGAAAAGTACTGAAATAAACAGCCCACTCTTCACCTTCATGGGTACGGCTGAACTTTTTCCTATCTAATTGTGTTCCCTATCTGAATGTGTTAAAGTTCTACTTCCTCTGGTAAATCACCGATGATTTCCACGTTTTCTAAATGTTCATCGACATTTGTCTCTTCTACTGTATTCAAATCGTAATTAGATTCCATTTCATCTTCCAGCAATGCATCGACATCTACGTCTCCTGAATCATATTCAGGGACAGTTTGAACAACTTCTTCTGATTCCAATTCAACCTCGTCTGAATTTAGTGCATCGAATGTTTCTTCAAACAAAGCATCTTTGTCCATTTCAGGCAACTGAAGGGTTGTTTGTTGTTTTTTTACCTCAGGCTTAGTTTCTTTTTTCTTGAACCAATCCTTGATGCCCATACCCCCCCATCGTAGTTTGTACCATAGCAATTGTGTAGTGATGTTCATGAGGGGCCTATCTTTGGAATAATCATGGTCGAAATACTAAACGGGTTGAAAGTCCTTGCCTTCGACCTTGAAACCACAGGGATTTCTACAAATTCAGACCGGATTGTTCAGATTGCTTTAATAGGTGCAGATGAGAATGAATCTCCCATTCATGAAGACATTCTAGTAAATCCGCAGCGGCCAATTCCAAGTGGTGCTTCAAATGTTCATGGGATATATGATTCAGATGTAAAATCAGAACCTGTTTTCAAGCATTTTGCAGAGAAAATTGCTGATTTAATTGAGGGTTCAGTAATAGTTGGGCACAATGCTAGAAGATTCGATATGCCGCTTTTGGAAAATGAATTCTTTCGCTGTGGCATAAATCCACCTAAACCTATTGCAGTATTAGACACACTGGAAATGGTTAGGAGATTGAAAATTCCAAGGCCACACAATTTGGGTGCTCAATGCGCAAGACATGGAATAGACCTATCAAACGCTCATGATGCTGCTGCTGATGCTGCGGCCTCATTACTTCTGATGTGGAAAATTATGAGAGACCATCCCTCAAGTTTTAGAAGGCCTGTTGAAGATGTTGAACAATGGTTAATTCATGGTGAAGTGAAGAAGGAAGAAGACCAACTTGGTAGGTCACTACAGGATTTAGAACCATTCGATAAAAATGGTCGAATAAGGATTGATAATGGAAGTTATATCTTGAGTTTTGGCAGGAACAAAGGCAAAACTTTGAAGACGATTAAGAAAGAAGATCCTGGATATCTTAATTGGTTGCTGAACGGAAATGGCATCGAAGATATTGAGGCAAGGGAGAAACTAAAGAGGATTTTTCTATCCTAAAATTGGCGACCATGCCAATACATCGCACCAATGGCCAACTCTCCAAGTTTCTCTTTTTGTCATTGCACCACCAATGAATATAGGCCCTTGGTGGTTCGATGATAGTAATTCTTCCAATGCTTCTTTGCCTCTTCCGTCGAATGAAATCGGCACCTGTAATCCTGTTGGCATCGCCCGTCCTTCTACATTCGCAGGCTCACAAATTTCAGCAACTCCCGATCCATTTACAGAATCGTAGTGATGTAACAAAATAACAGAATCCGAAAAATCATCTGTACCAAGTGTGCCGTTTTCTAGTCTCCAGGTCCACCAGTGAGGGCACCATGCTTTCCAATCGCAAAAGCCTCCACATGATTTTTGACCAGGTGTTGGATCCATCGGGGTTGACGTCACTTTGGTTAATTCCCAAGCCTTTAGTGCATCTCCAATTACTGGTTCGCCCTCTGCAAGATACCTAGTTGCATTTTCGGTATACCATCCTTCTGTTATTATTGGAGGCGAATCTGGATTATTTGATTGAAGAATGTCTCGATATAGAAGCAATTGTCTTTGAACCTCTTCCTTTAATTCATCTGCTGGTGCTCTGCCAGTTTTTAGGTCTGCTACAATCCAAGATTTTACGTTTCCAGATTCATCGACATCTGCGAACAGCATATCTAAACGCCCCATCAATTTATCATCGCTAGTACGTAATTCACCTTCGACTGCTATTACTCTTGATTGGAGTTTCTTCCATAGCCCTACGGTCACATTTAATGGAGTTACATGGCTTGAATCAATAAATTCGAGTAGCATTTTGATAGCTCCTCTCTGCATTCTTTTAGCCTTATCATATTCTTTCTCTTTCCACATAGGTCTACGTGGTGTCTTAAAGAAAATCTCCTTTTCTTCTTCCCACCTTTTCTTAAGATAAATTTCAGCAACATCAGGAAGCCATCTTGCTTGATTATCATTCCTTTTTTGTAAATTTATTTGCAGCAAATCTTCAATTGATGCATGTACTGCTGTACCCAAACTTGCTGCCATACCAGCCTTTCTAGGTAGTCTCTGTCTACTTAGCCAATACATCCTAGGGCAGGTTTCATATCTATTCCACGCTGATGGTGATAAAGTATGTGTCCTCCCCTCTGCCATATGTATCCGTGAGAGGTCAACCTTCTAATTGGTTAGGATTGAATGAACTAAACTTGGGTCTAGATTAAACATGAGAACTTTTGTCATATGTACATGCAAGAGGCGAAAGTTTGGTTAGACAAGTCTGTTAATGTTGAGGATGCACTAGTAATCTGTTGCTTTCCAAGCGTTGGGATGGTTTCTAGCATAGTAGCACATTTTTTGATTGACCATCTTAAGCTTGAATTCGTTGGAGGCGTCGCTCATCCAAAACTTCCGCCTTTGAGTCTAGTAAACAACGGAAAGCCCATGCCGCCAATCAGAGCATACACAGGAGAGCCAATTTGTAAAATCGAAGGTTGCGACAAAGTCCTACTTTTGATGAGTGAATTAATTGTCCCAGAACCACTGGTAAATGATATTGTCAACGAATTATTCGCTTGGTCAAAAGACGCAAAGGCTGCAATGGCAGTTTTGGTAGATGCATTCGCTATGAAAGGCATGAAAGGCGGACTCAATGGCGAAGAACCGCTAGTTGAATACGAAGATACTGAAGAAATTGATGTGTTAGGAGTCGCTGCTACAGAAAAAATGACTGAAATTTTGAAGGAATTGGAAATACCTCCTCTTGAACAAGGAGTAATCAAAGGCATGACTGGTGCTATGTTAAGCCAAGCGTCCGCTAGGAAGAGGAACATCATGAGTCTGATGGTTGAAGCCGATCCAAGATTCCCTGATGCGAGGGCTGCTGCGGTAATTATTGAGCATTTGAACAAATTATTGCCTGTCGTTGAATTAGATAATGAACCATTGATTGAAGAAGCACAAGAATTAGAAGAGCAAATTCGAATGATGATGGAAGGCGCCTCTGCTGAGAGTCCGAGTCAGACTTCAAACTCTATGTTGTATGGCTGATTTGGAAATCATAATTATTCCAAGTACTGCAATCATAATACTAGCCCACATAGGAAACAAAAACACCGTTTCCTTTGGAACTAAAAGCAGCAATGTCTCGCCTCTGGAATATTCTCCTCCAATTCCAGCTGTTGCAAGCATCAAACCAACAGATAACAATCCAAAACTCGAGTGTTTTACGTCTACTTCTGCTCCTAATTTCCTATTGAGCAAAACGCCGATAGCAATCCCAGTTGATGTCATGGAAAGTAGGACCTTATTCGCTAATAATGGGTCTGTTATTCCTTCACTTGGTGTGGAATTAATCCCTGAGATAATTGCAAATGGTGTTGCCATCAAACCTCCCAACAACGCCCAATGTGCAACGCTTTCTCTTGATATCGGTCCTTTTCTAATGAGGCAGAGCAAAAATGCTACGCCAGATAATGCGAACATTCCGACTGTTAGTTCGGTTGTAATAACGTGGAAGGTACTCGAAGAGATCATTGGTTAGCGCCTCCTTCTAAAGAATCCAAATGTTCCTGCCCATAATATGCCCATTGCTCTTCAGTCCAACCCTCAGGTATCCCTCCGGCCGGAATAGGCGGACCATTGCTATCTGATTGCTGAGAAAGTGGATTGTCAGAATATTCTTTAACATAAGAGACTGTCGAACTTCTGAAACTCAAAACCAAACCAATACATAACAATAACAAGGCAGTTCCTTGTATGTACAGATTTGTTTCGTTAATTTCCCATCCAGGTGCAGATGCTGTTAATCTAAACCACGGTGAGGTTTGAGTTGGTCCATCTCCTTCCATAATTACACGCCATTCTACAACTCCTTCGTTAACAGACGCTGGGATTGTAAACTCACCATTCGTAACCTGAAGGTTTGTTATTTGG
>MDTG01247946.1_pt1 | contig 14352 bp, 10 predicted proteins | sample 811421 | NCBI WGS metagenome assembly MDTG01 (sample SAMN05326645, study PRJNA326480) | marine metagenome | isolation source: seawater | place: Pacific Ocean: South East | collected 2011
CTGACGAGTTAACTCGCTTTGCTTTTCGCAAAGAATTTGTTTTTTACTTTTGAATAAATTAGCAAAGAAGCCCATTTAACTTAATCCCTTAGCCGTGCTGCTATCCTCAAAAAGGTTATAAGCACCTATAATGAATATTTTCTGGGTGGGTGGGTGTATAACCCCTTGTACAGAAAAAGATTAAAGCATTAAAAGGTAGTGCATCAAAGTTTCTTGTAAGGTTTTTTGTTAAGTTTAGCGTAAAAGTCACCGTAATACAGATTAAAACTACACAAATATAGATTTTCTCAACAAAATCATTTCGACAAATTATAGCACTTTTTTACTTATTGATTTAAAACAGCTCTAACACAACAAAGAATGAGGCGTTTATCGTCTAGGGTGAAGTGATAAAAGCAAGAGAAGTTTTCTCTTGCTTTTTTTGTTCTTAAGGCTACTTCTTCTTTTGTATCCACTGGTAGAGTTTAATGATTAACCCTCCAGCTACCCCTAGCTTTGACTCAGGGTTTAGTCCGTGGCATAAAATTAAGACGCCAGGAATGAAAACTAAAATGCTTTCAAACGCGTCTAAATTATTAAGCATATTCCCACTTCCAGCGGCATAAGTACCGTCAAAAGGGGTAAATACGATTAGGGTAGCTAAAAGTATTAGCCCTATACCCCATAAGAACGATTTCTTATTTGTTACTTTCATCTTTCAATATGTACCGAATTACTCTTTCCATATAATAGCAGGTTTAGATGCAGTTTTTTGCGATTTAGCTGCTTTATTTCCTGTACTGGCCGCTGATGTTACTTCAATCATCCAAGATTTTACTTTGCCTGCGGTTAGATCACTTCCACTTGTAGAATCACCGCTAAGCACACTTACGCTAGAAGGAAGCGTGATGTAGTATGTACCAACATCGTCCGGCGCTGTAATGCCGTGCAGTTCTACTTTATGTACTCCGTTAGTTAGCGGGTATTCAACAGTTTCGGTTCTTGTTGGTGCTGCCATTGTCCTGACCAAATCGCCATTGATATAAAGTGAAAATGTATCATCGTTAGCGCTACCGTTATCACCAAAGGTGAATGTAAAGTTTTGCTGTTCAAGGGTGAAGGTAAGTTTATTACTTTCTTGCTCCTGCCCTGATGGTGTTAATTCTACCCATACGTCACCCGTGATAGAGCCTCTTGGAACAATCACCTTAAGCTCGGTAGAACTGGCGCTAGTGATTGTTGCACTTACTCTGCCAGACTCAGATGTAAACAGGACATTGTTATTTGTTGGAATAGAAGAGAATCCCGCACCTGATAACGTCACTGTATCACCCCAAGCGCCTTTATTTGCTCGGATTGATGATAATGTTAGCTCATCTACAATATCTATTTGCTCTGGCGCATCGATGATAACGTCTACAAGGTCATCATCAAACAAATCTTCTTCTACAAGTTTGTGATGTAGTTTTACCGTTAATGGTGCTTTCGCTGTATCTATGTAGCTCGCAGGTAAAGTGACTTTTAGTGGTGAGCGTGGGGCTTTTGAGCCTGTACTGATAAGGTATGTTTCATAGCTAGGTTTAGCAGCAGTGTACGCAGCGCCATCAGCATCTGTAAAGACAACTGAAGGGTAATGTACTGTATCACCAAAAATAGAACCTCTAACGATTGGACCTAACCCATTACCTTCGAGTTTAATTTCTTTAGGTGTGCCGTCTTTTAAGATAACGCTAGGGGTTATTGACTCAACTGTAATAGGAAATATAATTTTATACTTAAGTTGACTGCTTGTGATCGCAACATCAGTTGCTAGCTTACCAATATCAATTGCAGTGCCACCAACAGAAACGATGGTTGCAGCTGAACCGATAGGTGTTAGTTTTAAGCCTAATTTCACGGCTATTTTCTTAACAGCGGCTGTACCAAGATCTTTTGCTACCGCTTGAACTAATCCTTCTAGCACTTCTGATTGAATAGATTTTGTAGCGATACTCTTAAGGCCATCTAAAAATCCAGCAGCTCCGCCTTTAGTCCATCCTGATTCTATGCCGCTAAACACGCCATACTTGAATAGTATGTCTAATACCTTGTTTGTAGTCGAGTCTTTAAACTTTACACCGACAACGGTATTAACGATTGGCACAATAGCTTGACTTAGAAGCGTTCTGATAGCTAGTTTGTACGAAGGTGAATTTTTGTATTCACTCCACGAACCCATTTCGTTTAATCCGGCGGTATAAACGATTGCATTTGCTGAAGCAAATTTTAGATCAGCAGTAGCCGTTGTTGCCCAATACAATGAGAATATTCCATCTTGAGGACCCAAAAGGTTTGCTGAAAAATAGCTGTTTACAGAGGGTCTGATCATGCTGTCATTGTACGCATTTTTAATTTCAAAATCTGCGAATAACATGGTGTCATTTTCGATACTGATATGACCATCAAGAGCGTTACCACCAAAGAAATCACCGTCTTCATTGAAAGAAATGATAAAGTCTTGTTGATTTGCTTGGGGTAGGATTTGAGGGTTAGAACTGCTTCTTGCTACTTTCAGGGCTGAGCTTTTGGCTGCTCTCGCTTGTGTCTTTTGTGCAGATACGACAGTTTCAGTTAAGTGAATATCACCCGTGGCTAGTGCAGCATCAATCGCTACCCCAGCTGTTTCAATTGCCTTGATGTACTCGTCAACAAATTCAGTTTTTTGATAATCTTCAAGGTAATATGTATCTTCACCAAGCTTAGTATCTAAGAAAGTCGCAAAATCAATTAGTGCGGTTTCTAATACGTTTAGAGCTGCAACTTGATCGTCAGTGTGAATAGACGACTCTAGACCCATAGCAGAGTATACAAAATCAACTGCTGTTGACAAAGGGCTGATCTCTACACCTGTTTGACCAGGTAGTGTAGTTGCTGATAGGTAGATTGCCGGTGGCGAGTCTACTTTTTCAGGTGCAAAGATTGAAATAGATGTTGAACTTTGGTTTCTCGTAGCTAATGCGAAATTGCCATTATCATCTACCGTAGATTCAGAAGAACCAGTAAATTCGACAACGAGTTCATTTATGTTAAGAGTAGAGGCGGTTGGTAATTTAACTAAGCCTTGTACTTCTTGTCTAACTTCAATTGGAATCCAGTTAGATTCTGTCGTGCCAATAACTGATAGTCTTCCGCTTGATGCATTTTCTGGTACAGTGGTTTGTAGTGTTGTACTGTCAACGATAATTGCTGATTGTGCTATACCGTCGAATGATACGTTTATGTTTGTACCAGAGAAATTAGCCCCTACGATGTAAATTGTTTCATTCGCTCTTGCATATTCATTACCTGAATTGGTATAGAAAGAATAAACAATGGTTTCAGAGGTGCTTAATACAGTAATGCCAATAGGTTCTGATATTTTTGTACCATTAGAAACCCTTATTGAGCCAGTATCAGCGTTCAACGGAGTTACAAGTGTGATTGTAGTATCCGTGGCCGTTTTTGGCATAATGTTGTACTCACCTTGATTATGTCTCCATAGTACAAGAGGTGTAGCTCCAAAACCTTCACCTGAAATGGTAATAGTCTCGCCGTGGGTAGTAGTGTTTTCTAATGTTACATCAGTACCCGAGATTGCTGTTGTCGTAGATAGAACAACAAGTCTGTCAGTTTCATCTGACAATGATGCTAGTGTAGCTTGAATTTGGCGCTCAGTGTCGTTTTTATCTAACAGTCCATCGTTGTCATCATCTAGATCTAAGAAATCTAGTGTTTGGTCACCGTCAGTGTCTTTAGACGTCAATAAGTCCGTGCCATTTTCTTCGCTGTCAGAAATTCCATTACCATCAGAGTCTAAATCTAAAAAGCTTGGGATGCCGTCAAGATCAGGATCGCTGCTTGTTTCAATTTCATCTCGGATACCATCACCGTCTGAATCAAGATCCCACCAAGATGGAACGTTATCATTGTCATTATCAAATGCTACTGCGTTGATTGCTAAGACGTACTCTACCGAATCAATGATATTATCAGAGTCTGAATCAGGGCTTGTATGGATCATACCTGAAGCTAATTCCTTTTGATCAGATAATCCATCCATATCTGAATCTTTATAGATATTTAAAGTATAGGTAAAGCTAGGATCGTTTTGATTGTTAAATTCAGAGACACTGACAGCATATTCTCCGCTCGTTTGAATTCTTGCTGATACAATCATTAGTCCATCTTCGAACTGGTGGGTATTGATTGTAGTGACAGAAAACCCGGATGCGTTCAATAAAGACAACGCTGGTTTAAAATCTTCAGCGCTAGTGGTTAGTTTAATTGAGATTAAATCACCGCCTGAAGCGTTAAATAAGAAGTAGTCCGTATCAATTAAGTTTGCTGAATTAGAGTCTATGGCTCCAGCTATTAGAATAGGATAGGTTGTTCCTAAGACATTCCCATTTGGATATAGGTTGCCATTAAATTCTACTTCATTGTATGTAGTTAACTCTGAACGATTTTCGTCAAAAGGAAAGTCATCATTGATATCATCAACACCATCGCCATCTTCATCTAGCTGGCGGTAATTACCAATACCATTTAAATCAGTATCAATCCATTCTGTGATATCTGATGGGAAGGCGTCATCAGTATTTAAAATGCCGTCACCATCTTGATCAAGATCGTCAGCTGAAAAAACACCATCACCATCTAAATCGAGTAGAATATCTTGCTCTACTATTGATGTTGCTGTTCCGTCAGAGATACTTAGTCTTACCGTATAAGAACCTTCAGTATCAGAATTTAATGATGCTGCACGGGCACTGTTGTTTGAAATGATTGCGTTCGCATCGTTTGGCTGTTCGGTGAGAACCCAACTATAGGCCAATGTGCGAGTTCCATCACTTTGGCTAGCAGCTGCGCTTAATGGTACATTTGTGTTTAGTTTGGCTACATCAGGTGCCAATATTGCGGCCGTGATATTTGAGATTATTTGATTTACTGTCACATCTACGGTGTCTGTCGATGTAGCATTATCATCATCAGTTACGGTTAGGGTGAAAGATAAAGTTTCATTAAGCTCATTAGCTAATAATAGGGTGAAGTTTGGAGTAGCGCTAGTATCATCTGAAAGTAACACCGTTGTTCCCTCAGTTTGCTCCCACTTGTAGTTTGTAATAGAGCCGTCTGGATCTGAGCTATTGCTGCCGTCTAATTGAACATCAACACCTTCATTTACTTCCTGCACAGCACCTGCATCCGCTATAGGGGCTTGGTTCACAGGAGGCGGTGTAGATTTAGATTCATTATCACCACCTCCACAGCCAGATATGATAGTTGTGAGCAATAACACTAGTACTAGTGTTGTTGGTTTGATATTCATAATACATCCTTGTGATTTTTTTAAAGAAACTTTGTAACACTTTGTAAACCACACTGTCAAGCAAAGTTATGACCGTCACTTATTTATCGTAAAATAATTACCAATAACCTCAAGACATACCACGCAAAGTAGTTCTTCATGGCATAGGGTAAAGTCTGTTAATATTTTGTAAACGAATGACATTAATGGATGAGGCGCGTAGATAAAAATTAGAATTCACTACTGCGCTTGCTAACTCGCAAAAATAATTCAGAACCCGCTGCGCGAAACCTAAATCTATTTTTGAGAGTGCTCGGTAGTCCTGTTAATGAATTTTTTCGGCTAGAATTTTAGATTGTACGATAGAACATTTGAACTCAGGTGAAAAACCTGAACGTATACCTTTATATGAAGGTATACGCTTAATCGCATTATTATACTGCTCATTAGTCCCAACCAAAATACACAACTTTTTCGCTCTTGTCAGTGCGGTATAAATACCAGAACGCTCAAGATAGGGACTGTCCATCAGAATTGCACATTCATTGTACTCACTACCTTGTGATTTATGAACAGTGATCAAGTAAGCAAGCTCCAGACCGATTTCCCAGCAGTCCTCTCTCGATAACAAGCGTGCTCCTTTCACATCATCAAATTGAACAAGACAACAAACATTACCTTTATGATATTCAATTGAGATAATAGTGCCTGTCATACCATTGAATATTCCTTGGTTACAGCTGTTTTTAGTTGCAAGAACAGGATCATCAGCCATTAGAGTTACCAAACCGAAACACATCACTCTCTCGTTATCAGTTATTGGATTAAGCACCGCCTGGACCATAGGGTTTAGAGTTGCAGTTGACGAGGCAAATTTTTTGGATGCGTAACTTGTTAGTATCATACAGTCAAATGTTCTCCGAAGTTTCACAATAGCACTGGTATAATCAACAACGTCATTCATTAAATAGACACCTTCAGTTTCACCTTGGTAAGCTGGCAAGTCATGCGGTATTCCTTGACGTATTTTCATAGCACATTGATGTAGTACAGAACCTTCGACCATACGATGTACTTCTGTCAAGCGCACATGAGGTGCATTTGATTCTACGAGCTTATGCCAAAATAAACCAATAGGCGGTAGTTGCGCAATATCACCTACCAATAGTATTCGAAGCGGCTCATCTTTAAATTGTTTTAATAACGAGCATATCAACACAATATCGACCATTGATATTTCGTCAATAATTAATAATGGATCTGACTTAATATCAACACTTAATTTACTATTTTTCTTTAGTTTATTGAGCATATTATGGATGGTGGTAGCATCCTGACCAATTGACTGACTAGCTCTATTTGCAGCTTTGCCAGCTAAAGCGGCAACATGAACTTTTCTACCCATTTGTTGAGACATATCAACAATAGCCTTAAGCACGGCTGTTTTCCCCGTGCCACCATAACCACTGAGTAATGAAACTCTATTAGTAAGAGCCATTTCAACTGCTTTGCACTGTAAATCAACTAAAGCCCAATCGTACTTTAATTTATGTTCGGTATTATACTGGGCGATTAAAGCAGGTAACTCGCAATGTGGCATTAAAAGGCTGTCAGGTATGACTGTTTCACTTAATTCAATTAACTTTGTTTCTACGTATTGCTCAATATATGCCAGTGAAACAGGTTGCAAATAAGTCTGTTCGTCCTGCTCTAATATGCACACTACCTTGGCTTTTAAGGCAAGAGAAATAGCTTCTTCAGGTATTTTTTCGCTACCGATTGCAATCAAGTTTTTACACAATAATTTAATAACATCATTAAGTTCTGTTATTGTGTGGCCCCGATCTAACGCTTGATATAATGTAAACTCAACGCAACCAATCAGTGCCCTTTCATCATTTGAGCTAATGCCAAGCTCATTCGCTACAGTGGCTATTAATTTAAGTTCTTTTAATTGTTTGCTATTACTCAATGCAATCAATGAAAATGGATTGTTTTTCAACCGTTCAACAGTATTATATCGACATAAACGGACTATTTTCTTTGACAGTTCACTTCCTAGTTTATGCTTAGTTAAGAAAGTAGCTAGTTCTGTTTCTTCTTTTAATTCAGCCCACTCCTCACAAATACGCTGGCATTGTATTTCTGTAGTCCTACCTTTCGCTTCAGCAATTATTCTCCATTCACCTTTATTAAGCAATTTAACCAATTCAGGCGCTCCAATTCCATGAACTAACTCAAAAGCTCCCTTTGGTCCAAAATTAAAGCCACGAAACCTAGGATGAACACCGAGAAATTTCTCTAGATAACTCACATCAGGCAAGGCACTAATAATTGCACCACTGACCACAACAACAATACCATCTTTATCTTGATAGGGAGCTTCACCTTTAACATGCCAAAATTCTCCCATCTCAGGATTTCGAGTGATCAGTGAGTGCTTTACCCGAAATCGAATTGATTTCTTGATCCCCTCATAAACACCAGTAAACACGCAACCACCAAACGGCCCCGGATAAACATTTTTGACCTCGACCAATTGCTCAAATGTCATAAAGTAAACCTCCTGCCAGTTTCTAGCATTTGCTCAAGGGATTCACGTTCTTCAACTGACTTACACTTAAGTTGCCTATTTTCTTTTTCAAGCATCAATAATTGCTTTTGTAATCCATTAATTGTTTCTTGTGCTACGGATAGGTCTTTACGAATTTTACTAAGGGCGGCAGATGTAACCGTATTTCTTTCTTCCATTCGTTCTTCAATGGAGCTTCCTTTATGAACTTCTGTGCCAACACTTAAAACATCTTCTTCTAAACAAGGAGCAATAGATACTGATGTAAGTGCCTTTACGGTAACCCCACACTGCTTAGCAATTTTATAGTAATCTAACTCACCAGATTCATTTGCGGGAAACTTATTACCTTCGAGCCTCATTTCTTCAATGTAAGAATGGTATCGCTCTAAGCTGGAAATTATTGGTTTAAAAACATTCTTAAATTTTTTCTGAACCTCGATAGCAAATTCGTCATAAATAGCGATCACCTCAGGGTTATCTGTTTTTAACGCTTTCAGACCAACATTAGCCGCAACTGCAACCTTACTTTTACTGAGCACTCCCCGATAGTGGTAGTATCTACCTTCTTTGAATGCCTGCCAATCATTCGATTTTGCTGAAGCAACCCAGTCCTTCATATTACTTATATTTTTTGCTGCTTCTGCTTGGCTCATGGGTTTTTGCCTTCTACTTTACAATGTTAGTTACTAATTTTTAGGGTAAATAAAAAGTTTAATAGAGCTGTTATTTTGCTGGTTTGGCTGGCATAGCTCTATTAAGTTGCTCAATTGTCATTCCATTTGCATAAGCGTTGTACTGCCAAACGACAAACTGGGCAAGCAAACCGTCATTCTCCCTTTCCAATCGAGAATTTTCATTTGCCAACTTATCAATTCGTTTCGCAGCAATACTAAGAGAAGGCGGTATTTTAGGCTTATCTTCACCTGATTTTAATGCTTCCTTTCTCTCTTTAAATGCTGTTTTTATCCGTATAGGTTTCTGGATCGTTTGTCTTGTAGAGCTAATTTTGTGTTTTTTCAAAGCTAATTCACACAAATTGTCCCATGTAAGTTTGTAGTCACTGTCCCACCCATCAAGAAGTGAAACAATATTATGAATATCTATATCTGTAAGATGCTTTGCCATCTGTTACGCCCTTTTGTTTCGTTTATAATGTGTCAGTGCTCTTGGTTTTCTTGTTGCAATGTCAGCTTGTTCTCTATTATGCTTATCTAATTTCGGTAATCGTTTTCTATGATTTTTATCCATCACCTGATCAAGGTGGGATACACTTGCTAAAGATAATTTCACAACAGAGTCATCAGGTACGTTTTCATCGCTCAATATCCCAATCAGTTCTTCACATCTACGTATTGTAATAAGTCGTTTCTGATAATGGCGGTCGGCATTCAGCAAGCCATCTTCTACTGCCTTTTTATCTCCATCAACAAGCATATTTTCACGTTCAAGACGTTGTATTAGTTTTTCCAACTTAACATCATCACCCTTAATACATCTCTGTTCTTCACAATTGATGCAATCTCTATGTTTAGAGCAAGGTGACATAATGTAATCATGCATACACGCCCCAAATTCCGTAACATGGGCCGTTTGAGCAGAGCGAGTATTTATTTCTTGTAACGTTTCTGGCGTGCTTATTTCAAATTCTCGTAAGCCCAATTCGTCAGAATTTTTTTATGCTTTTGAATTAACGCAGCCTTTTCTTTGTATTGCCGGGGAGTTGTATGGTTATATACGCGGTTATGTTTTCCTTCAGCTCGACCAGCCCACTTTGTCAACACTTGCTCTTTCATGCCGTTAACTTTAGCGATGGTACTTAACATATGGCGTAATTGATGCGAAGTTATTACATAGCTAGAGGGGTAATTATGACGCTCAAAAATAGAACTAACATTAACCAATTCACCTGATTTTTTATTTTTCTTTTTAGTTTTAGCTAAATCTTCATTCAAAGTATTTATGGTGGGCATCCACAATTCAGTCTCAATGGTTTGCTTTTTTAAATCAAATTCATTTGTATGTGAGCTAAACAATGCCTGAGACCACTTAACCTTTACATCATTTCCCGTTTTATATTGCACATAAGGAAATCCTTTTGGTAACCTCTCAATCAATTTTGGGATCAAGTCACGTAGGCAGTATTTTTTTTCCGTTGCTTTCCAACCTTTCTCTGTGAACCCTCTAGTTTTCAAAAAGGCTCTAGCCCCATCAACATTAGTTTTATCATCTGGATTTTTAGCTGAATTATTAGCGTACCCCATAGCGTTTGCTACTTGGACTAAAGTTAAAGGCGTACTATCCGTTGGTACATCAGGACAAGTGGCATGCCTAGGAAAGGACGGAGTTTCCCCCGCATTCATAGCATCAACTATTGTTTCCATTTTTTTAGCCCATTCGCGGGACTGTTTACTCATTTCTGTTAAACGCTTAACCACTGTTTTTGCTACTGGATTCATAACATCAGGTATCCATTCCACTTCATAGCCAAAGCCTTTACCCGAATGCCATCTATAGCCCATGACAGGTTTATTATTTGAATCTTTATCGTAATGCAAGCAATCAACGCTAAGATAAAAAAGTTCACTGGCTCTAGCTGGAGCACAGAGCAATATTGGCATTGCTGATGTTGTAAAAACATCACGATTAGCTAAATTGCCTTCACCTAGATTACACACCTCAGCAATAGCCAGTAATGCATCTTCATCAGGTAATTTCTTTTCTCTATTTGCTGTACCTTCTTCACCAACTTTTTCTACTACATCCACTCCTCGTTTATTTGGGTTTTTCCAAGTAAATTTAGGGATCATGTGTTTTTGAACCAAAAATCCTTGAAGTTTTTGAAGATGGCTTCCACATTGGTACGCAGCACCTGTGCCTAATTTTTCTCTAGCAACTTGAGCTGCATTATCAAGTACAGCCGAGTTGATTTTTGTTATATCAACGGCTCCATGACTTATCAGCATTGCTGCTTCTATAGCACGTAATGCTTTTATTTCATTTGGATTCTTTGTTCTAGCCTGTGTTTGACTATACGTCAGGTATGCCTTTGCAAAAAACATAATAGATGGATCAAGCTGGTTAGCTACTTCTTTATTCTGTGATGGAATTCCAAATTTTGTAAAGTTAGCGACCCCCTTCCAGCTTGAAGATTTGTACTCCATCTCTTCATTCAAAGCAGGCAGCTTTTGCGAAAATTGAATAAAGTCTTTTATGTTTTGTTTTGCATCTATCTCAGATTTAGGTTTGAAAATTATAACTTCAGGCATTTATAGACTCCTAACCTTTGCTTAATTCAGCACACTGTCTCATGACTTGAGTGACAGCAATAATAGCTCTGTCATTAATAGCTGCAATTGCCAAATCCCCCGTTTCCTTACTGATACGGTCACGTTCTTCCACTAAATCTCTCAAGACCAAATGATGAGGGGCATCCTGCCAGGGCATGAATTTTTTGCATAAGTAACACGCAACTGGTGCATAGTCTCTACAAAAAGCGCTCGTACCGCATGAACCGATATTCTCTTGGCTATCTTCTGTACGAATTCGTCCAGCTCCTGCGAGGCTTTCCTGTGCCTCAGATTCATCCTTTACTAGTTTTCCTTGAAAGGCGTTTGCATATTTTAACAATGGGGCATTCATTATCGTTGATATTGTCGCAGCATGATCAGGGTGATTTTGCACATAAACACCAGCATTCTGAGTATCAGAATGATCAAGTAATGTAGCAATAGTAAGTACTCCCGCATTTCTCTTGCAGCCCTTGTTCCCAGGGTATAACGGAATCGATATGCTGTGGTTTTTAAAAGCTCTTTGGTTCTCTCTGAAGTTATTTTTAAGCTATCTATAACGGTTTTCAGTTCAGAGACAAGCTTTGCTGAAGTTAGGTGAAGTGCATCAGTCTTAAGCCAACTAATGACATCCTGTGATGTTAAGCCTTTAAGTACCGAAAGTTCTTTATAGTCTGGAAAGAGTGGAAGCAAGGTAATTTCGTCTTCACTAAGGGATCTTCCCATAACAGCAATCACTGTTGTTATGACTTGTTTAATATGCTTATCAAGTACCTGTCCTATATACTCTGTTATTGCAAAATCAGTGAATTGTGCACGAAAACTTCCGCCTCGTATCTTTGCTTTAGGGATACTTAAAATATATGTTGGGGTGCCTAGAATCTTTGTATCTACTCGTAAATCGCCAAGTTTTAGCGATCCAAGCTGAATAGGACGACGACCAGTAGCCGCAAATAATTGCGCGATTGAATAACCTTCATTCCTTAGTTTCCCTTCTGCATAAAAGTTATCTAACCCGTCCAAAATAGCTTCATATTCAATATCACTGAAAGGGCCATCTTCAGGATCGAGAGATAAAACAGCCGTACCTTTCTCATTACCAGACAATTTCCAACCATTAAGCAATTCAAGACATTCATCATTTAACGCATGAAATTCAAGGACGTGCATTTGCTTTAAAAAGACTCTCAATACAGCTACACGGTATTCATCTTTTTTTGTAAAACCAGATTTGAATGTTAATAGCCCAAGCTCTGTAATAGCAATTTCACCTGTTGTTAGATAGGCTTTAATCTCTCTATGAACATTCGCTGTGTGGGAGGCAGATTTATGCTCTGCAAAATAACTGAGGGTTCCTCGAATATCTTCTTGAATAGAGGGAGCAAAAGAGGTGATGAAATTTATATTTATTGTTCTATCTTTGCTGAGAACCCATATATCAGCTTCCGTATCGAACTCACACCCGTGAAAAGATACGCTCTTTGTAACCTTTCCTATGGTAACTAGAGCATGTTCTTGAGCCAAATCATTCATTCACCTACCCCTTTTTAAAAGTCAATATCTTCGTCATACTGGCCAACTATTTTATTCATCTTGTTTCGTCTCTTTTCTTGCAGCTTCAAAGCAAAACGTAAACTTCTTTTCTGTTGGTAACGCTTTGTGTAATTTTTTGCCGTTCCCGAATTTTCTTTCCATCCCATCAGGTAGCTACGAGTATCTTCTGCTTCTTCTTCGGTGATCTCTCCCGCCTCAATAGCAGCTTCAATATCTTCACTAAACTCATCATTCCATGTGTGCCTTAATGGATGTGGGTTTACTTTAAACCCAACGGCTTCACTAAGTGTTTCAAATACTTTTTTTAACCCTGAGATAGATAAAGCTTTAGCGGTTTTTGCACCACTTTGATGACTCAAAATTAAAAATGGATTTTTTCCTGAGCCTTTTACTTCGGTTCGATATTTAATAATATAGTTTTCAACCATTTCAAATACATCTTCTGAAACAGTCACATCTCGACCCAAAGTTTTCACTAATGGTTGTTCTTTTCTATCATCATCAGGATCATCAGCACTTCTTCTAATTTTTAGTTCATTAGAGCCACCTTCAATCTCTGTTGCTTTTATAGTTAGAACCTCTCCCTTCCTACACCCCACATCATATAGAACATTAATAATCATTTGATTTCGACAACGAATCGCTTCTCCCTTCCAGGGATTATCTGTTGCATCTGGACGAATAATATCTAATACGCGTATCATTTGTGCTTCAGTCAAAGATTTAAAAACATTGGCATCACTATTGTTCGAAGTTTGTTTAGTTGGTCGGTATGTTTTAAAGTGCCCTTCCATTTTTTCAATCTGTTTCATTACACTTGCAGGAGCAAGACTACTTGCAAGCCAAGCAATATAAGAAATAATGTTACTCAAACGATTATAAGTAGTCATAGTTTCAACAAGCTCAGTGTCAGTAACAACCGTATATCTACTCAACTCAAGCCGTTTAAGATTAGGTTTAAACTCAGTAACGTTTTCTGTTTCTTTCACCTTTTGAGCTTTCTCAAGTGCTGCTTTCTTTTTTTTAGTCCAGTAACTAATGGATTCCATTTCCGGCTTAGTTAACAATTTTCCCTCAGAAAAGCGTCTCTCTAGTTGAATATCTAAGTATTCACAAATTTCTTCAAGAAGTCTTAAGTCACCTAGACAGGCAATCATTGAATTAATTGAGTCTCCAGTATTTCTAATATGGATTGTGACATAAAGATTTTGGTGCATAAGAGGAATGCCTGTATCTGCATCAATCAACAATGCATATCGTTCTCCTGACTCAAATATAAATCGCTTAACTTTGTATTCCATTAGAACCCCCCAAAAAAAACTTTACAGATATTACTGGTGTCTGATAACCTATAAACAAGCATAAAAAAGTTTACAGAAAAAGCAACCTTTTCTTGTAAACTTTTTAACTAAACCCTAGAAAATTAAACAGTTAACATTCTAAACTTTACAAAATATGTCTAGGGTACGTTTCAGAACGGGATGTCATCATCAAAATCTATTTCTACTTTTGGAGGATTTGTTACCGTTTGATTATTGTTATTTTGAGATGAAAAATTATTGTTTGATGGCTTCGCTACTGCATTTGGAGTGTAAGTATTATTCGGCTCACTTCTAGTTTGAGTATTTCCA
>MDTG01416311.1_pt1 | contig 14352 bp, 16 predicted proteins | sample 811421 | NCBI WGS metagenome assembly MDTG01 (sample SAMN05326645, study PRJNA326480) | marine metagenome | isolation source: seawater | place: Pacific Ocean: South East | collected 2011
AGAATATAACTACGTTGCTCATTATGCTTTACAAAAAGACAAGATTACTAAAATTACAAATAATTTTGATCTTGCAAAACTGCAACTAAATCCTGAGACAAAAAGATATGGATATGTTCAAAACTTTATTTTTATCCATAGAAAAAATCTTGAAAAATTTCATCATATAATGGATTAATTTAAAATTATGAAAATCTGTAATGGACAGAACTAAAAGTGATCTAAAAATTTTAGAAAAAAAATTAGATCTAAAACTTAAAAAAAACCCAAGGGACCTTAATACAATTTTATCTCTAGGGAAATTGGTGGGAACTAATAAAAATCATAAAAAAGCAGAGACAATATTTCAAAAAGGTAGTTTAATATACCCAGAAAACGATACTTTAAGTTTTAATTATGCAATTTCCTTATTAGAGAATAAAAAAAATTACAAGGGTGCGATAATATTAAGAAAATTATTATCTAAATATCCTGATAATAATGTAATATTGTTGGCCTATGCAAATTCGCTATTCAAATTAAAGAAGAATAAGATCTCACTTAAATATTATTTGAGATTTTATTCTAAAAATAATTCAAATATTGATGTTTTAACAAATATTGGGATTGTTTTAATAGCTTTACAAAATTATAGTGAGGCACTAACTTTTTTAACTAATGCCTTCAATCACAAGAATAAAAGTTCACTAATTTCCAGAAATATTGCCGTCTGTTATAAAGGTTTAAATTTAATTGATGACTCTATCTTTTATTATTTAAAATCAATAGAACTTGATAGAACATACATTGGTTCATACATCGCATTAGGGTCCATATACTTAGACAAAAATAAAAATAGCCTTGCTCATGAAATGTTCAAAAAGGCATCTGTCATCGCTAACAGTATTCTTCAAAGTCAAGAGTTAATGAATATTGATGAAATCGTATTAAATGATATTGGAACACTATATTCAATTCTTGGAAATTTTTCTAAAGCTGAAATATCCTTAAAAATATTGAATGAGAGATATTCAAATAATCCATCATATAAGATGTTGTTTTCTGAAATTTTATTGTCAAGAGGGAAGTTTGAAGATGGTTGGAATTACTATGATTCAAGATTTGACTATTATTCAGATGAAAAAAATATTGTTAATTTTAAGCATTTCTCAAAACCAATATGGGATCCTAGTTTAGGTTATGAGACAATATTAATATGGGGTGAACAAGGGTTAGGTGATCAGATTTTACATAGTACTGTATTAAGAGATTTTATTATTAAGTTTAAAAAAGTTTACTTGATGGTTGATCAACGATTAATTAATTTTTTATCAAGTTTTAATTATGGAATTAAAATTTTAGGATTTGATGATGAATTAAATGAACAATTTTTTGATTATCATATTCCTTTAGGATCGATTGCAAAATATTGTAGAAAAAATATTACTGACTTTAAATCAATAAATCAAAAATGTTATAATGAACCTAATTGGAAAAAAATTTCAACAAAAAGAAAATTAAAATGTGCAATTAGTTGGAAGAGTGTAAATAGCTTTAAAAGTAAATATAAATCATTAAAGTTAAGAGATTTAAATAAAGTTTTATCAAATCCGAAAATTGACTTTTATAATATTCAATACACAGATGAAACAAATGAATTAAATGAATTAAATAAAGATTTTAAAATTTCCTTAAAAGATCCCAATGGTGTAGATACTTTTAATGATATTGATAACCTGGTTAAATTTATAAAAGGTTGCGATTTTGTAATTACCACAAGTAATACCAATGCTCATCTATCTGGGATTTTAAATAAGCCCACTTTTATTCTTTTACCCAAAATTTATGGTACTTGGTGGTATTGGAATAATGAGTATAAAAATAAAAATATATGGTATCCATCTGTTAAAGTATTTTCTCAAAAAAAGATTGGAGATTGGTCCTCAGCGGTTGATAATTTGAACGAATATATTCAAAAAGTTATTTTTTAAAAGTTACTTTTGATGATTAGGCTTTTAAATAAAGATATTTAGTGTATTTTCAAGAAAATGATGAAGAATATTTATATTGGTTATGACACTAGAGAAGATGTAGCTTATCAAGTAAGTAAATATAGTTTAGAAAGCAAATCCAAAAATATTCAAGTTTTTCCTCTTAAACTTGGAGAATTGCGTGAGAAAGGTTTATATTGGAGAGATGAGGACAAGTTAGGCTCAACTGAATTCACCTTTTCTAGGTTTCTCATACCTGAACTTAATAATTTTGACGGTTGGGCACTTTTTTGTGATTGTGATCTTCTTTTTCTTAAGGATGTCAATGAACTGTTTAATTTAACTGATGACAAATTTGCTGTTATGTGCGTCCAACATGACTACACACCAAAAGAAGGAGTTAAGATGGATGGCAAGGCTCAAACCATTTATCCTAGAAAAAATTGGAGTTCAGTAGTTTTATGGAATTGTTCACACCCATCAAATAAGCAAATAAACAAAGATTTAGTTAATGATCCTAATACTACAGGTAAATACCTTCATCGCTTTTCTTGGTTAAACGATAGTGAAATAGGATCAATTCCACATGCCTGGAATTGGCTAGCAGGCTGGTACAAAGAGCCTCAAGACGGTTCTCCAAAAGCTGTACACTATACTGAAGGTGGCCCTTGGTTTGAGAATTATCGGTTTTGTGAATACCATCAAGAGTGGAAAGACACTCTCTCAGAAATGATGAAGTCTGAAATCTAAAAAATTTTAGATCATGAAAATAGCTTTTGTATCCTCGATGAACAAAAGTCTTTATGACTTTTATGGAAAAAGATTTCTAGAAGAATTTACAAAATATGCATCAAAAGAAATTCTATTACTTGTGGTCTTTGAAGGAGATTACCCTGAGGAAATACTAACTTTAGGTCAAAATATTATAGTTATTCCACTTCTTAATGAAAGACACTCTCTTTTCTTAAGAAAATTTGGTAAGTTAGAAGAGGCCAAAGGACTAAGGATAAAGAAAATTATTGAAAATGGGCAAAAAAAATTAAACCTGAGTTATGATTTTCGTTATAATGCTATCAGATTTTCATTCAAACCGTTTTCTATTCAACAATCATTAGATTATCTTCCTAAAGATGTTACGCATTTAATCTGGACAGATGCAGATTTAAGATGCAAAAAAAATTTTTCATCTCAAGATTTAATTGAATTTATGCCAAGTGAAAATCAAATAATGTCATATTTAGGCAGGCAAGACTCTTATTCAGAGTGTGGTTTTCTTGGGTTCAACCTTGGAGAAGAAAAAACCATTAATTATATTGATCGAATGATTGAGATATATGTGAATGGTGAAATCTTTTCTCTTTCACAATGGCACGATAGCTTTATTTGGGATCACGTAAGAGTAGAATTTCAAAATAATCAGGGTTGTGTATTTAAAGATATTTCTGGTGAAGGTGCAAACAAAGAACATGTTTACATAAATACAGGATTGAATAAATTCTTTGATCACTTAAAAGGTCCTGAAAGAAAGCAATTGGGCAGTTCTAAACCAGATGATATGGAAAGAGGTATAATCGATCGAATTAAGGTGAAATGAAAAATTCAAAAGTCTTTTTTACAAACCACTACATAAATCAAATAGTTACTCAGTTTTTTGCAAAAGCTAATTCAATAAATTTAGAAAGTTTAAATAATCATAAATATAGCGATGATATTACATTTATATCTTATGGAATTCTAAGAGGAACAGGTCAAATATTTTCTAAATCTAATAATTTCATTTATATTGATCACGGATATATTAATTCATCAAAAAGAAAGTTTACAAGTGATAAAAGAACAATTTTAAAAAGTCTAGATGGTTATTTTAGAGTAGTAAAAAACGATCTTTATTTTAATAGAAATTTTAATAATCAAGATAATACTAGGTTTAATGAATTAGATATAAAATTAAAAAATTTAAATAAAAATGGAAAAAAAATAATATTATCTGAACCATCTGACAACACTCTTAATTTTCTTAAAATTCCTCACTGGACAAAAGAAACAATCGAAGAGATAAAAAAATATTCTGATAGAGAGATAATAGTACATAATAAATTTTCTAAAATTTCATTATCAGAAGCATTAAAAGACGCTTATGCATTTGTCTGTTGTCAGTCTACTGCTGCTTTTCAAGCAATAATCGAAGGTGTGCCCTCTTATTTTACTCATGATAGTCTCAAACGCTTTGGGGAAATCAAAAATATTGAAGATAGAAAATTAAATCATTCATTACTATATACTGCAACAAATTCTCAATGGAAACTTACAGAGTTTTTTTCAAATGACTTTAAAAATTTCTTAGATAAAATTTAAGACATGGCAGGTTTTATTTTATCTTTAATTTTTTTAGTTGTTGCGTTAACAGGATATGTATATGCCATAAAGCCATCAAAATTAGAGAGAGAAATCAGAAAAAGTAAATTAGATTATGAATGCTTCGAGTGTAAAGAAAAGTTCTCTGTAAATGAACTAAAGTGTCCAAAGTGCTCTTTTATAACATTGTATGGAAAACGACGATCCAAATATTGGACAATTTTACCAATTCTTGGATTTTATGTTTTTATGCTTGCTAAATTTGCAAGACAAGGAATGATGTAAGATCATTATCATTTCTTTTTACTAATTTATTCTTTTGTTGTTATCACTAACTTGGCCTTCTGCTTTAGAACTTCCCTCTTTTTGAGAATTGTAATCTGTATCAAAATCTTTTATGTCATCTAAATATTTCCCTTGAAGAGGAATTTTGAATTCATAATCTGATAATTTTCTATAAACCGTAACTAAAAATATATTTTTTCCTAATTTTTCAAATGATGCTTCAATTAATTTACTTAGAGAAGTTGGGGGTTTATGAGGTTTGACTTGTTCATAAAGTATGGCATGGTCACTCATATTTTGTAGACAAATTTCTTGACCATCTCTGTTGGCAAATGTCATTCTTACTAGTTCATAATTATTAGATGCAGCCAGATCTGCAAAAAATATTGGATGATAATTATAAAAACCATGATTTGTCCATCCTAAAAATGGTAATATATTTAACATTAATCCATCTTTTTTAGTTAAACTATGTATATTTTTATAAAGAGAAAACTGATTAAAAACATGTTCTCCTGTTCCATTGTTAATCACCACATCATATTGATTTTTAAAATTGTGGTTAGCTTCAATATCCTGATTCAAGTCATATTTATGACTATTATAAGCACCGTTAATATCAATAACTTCATAATCCTGATATCCTAAAGCTATATATACATCATTAGCTAAGAATTTTTCTCCACTTGATATTTTTTGAATTGCATCTTGTTGCTCAAGATTAAATTTACTAATATTTGATATATATTTTTTAAATTTTTCTATTTTAAATGTTGGAGTTTGGGCGCCAATATCCAAAATAGTTGGTGATTCATTATCAATATTATTTTTGCAATAACAAGCATACTTGAAAGCTAAATTGTTAAATGTCATAAAATTATCTTATACCTAAATCATAAGTATCTGTCAAAAAAGTAAGTAAGTTATCTATTGGATGAGTCCAATTTTTATATTCTTCTTGAATAAAGCGTTTAATTGATGGATACCAAACATTTTTACCCTCGTAATTATTATCCCAATACCAAAATTTTCCATATGCTTTTGGCAATAATAGATACGTTGGTATATTCAATGCGCCAGATAAGTGTGCACTAGTAGAACTTGTAGTGATTGTAAAATCACAAGAACGAATAAACTGCATCAAACCATAAATATCATTGAATAAATCAAGGTCTTTAATGGTATGGATTGTTAAATTATATTTATCTTTTAAATCTTTAATTTCTTTTTCTGAGTCTGAATACTGGATGCTGTAAAAATCTATATTTCTTATTTCTAAAATTGACTTTAAGGACTCTAAACTTGTGGACTTAAAATCACTTTTACTACCCTTAATGCTTTTCCAACTAAGAGCACATTTTAATTTTTTACCTTGAGAATATGACCTATCATTACTTACTTTATAGTAATTTTTTAAAGGGAAAAAATCTAAATAAGTGTGCCGGGTGTACTGTCCTATTGACCCTAAGGGTATGTGGTAATCAAAAAAATCAGTAGTAGTCTCATCAAAAAGACTGTAGGTCATGATATTGGGGAATGACTCTGAAAAGAGCTTAACTAATTTTGGATCTATGGATAAATAAGTTTTTTTAAATTTTTTGGAAAAATCCTCTAACATGGAACCGTGTATCATTTGATCTCCGATACCTTGTTCGCCCCATATTAATATTTTCTCAAAACCTAAGTCTGGATTCCATCTAGGTTTGTTGAAATTTGGCATAATTTTTTGCGAACCATCTGGCCTAGTCTCATTCCAGCGGTTATCATAAAACTTCCAGCCTTCTTTAAATCTTCCTACAGACAATAATGACATAGCAAAATTTGTATCTAAAGAACTATCGTCAGGTTTAATTTTTTTAAATTCTTCTATGGTCTTAATGTTTTCATCATAATAGCCTATGTGATCATAGGCGTTAGATAAGTTTTTTAGAGTTGCACTATAGGTTGGATCAATGTCATATGCCTTTTTAAAATATTGCAATGACTCTTCGTGATTCCGCATATACAAATTAGTAATACCCATATTATTCAGAGCAATGATATTGTTGTGATCAATTTTTAATACTTCCTGAGCGTAGTATTGACCCATACTGTAATCGGCATCAAAATCTTTTTCATTCATATGAATGTAAACATTAGATAAGCTTGCTAAGATTCTCACTTTGTCTTTTGTGCTTAAATCTTCATTTTCAAGCTCTTTAAATAATTGAATGCTTTTTTGATAATCTTTTTTTTGATCATGTGATCTTGCGAGCCTTTCTTTTGTGTTAAAAATTAATTTTTTATTCTTACTCTCAGCAAGGTATTCATTAAAAAAAGAAATTGCTTTATCATAGTCCTCTAAATTATAAAAAGTCTCTCCTAAGTAATATTTAATAGTTTCATCTTTGCCTAATTCTTGAGCCTTTAAAAAAAATGGAATGGAATCTAAATATTTATTTTGATGTATTTTTATTAGCCCCATTTTTTTGTGAGAGTCGGGGTTTGAAGGATATAGGTTAATTAGTTTTTCATTAAACTTCTCAGCTTCATCAAATTTATTTTGTTTCATTAGACAAATAATATATTTTTCATAAAAATTATAATCTTGTGGGTTTGCTACAATCAGTTTTTGAAGTATTAATTCGGACTCAGACAGCTCTCCCAATTCAATTAAGGATATTGCTAAATTATATAGTGACGGTGAGAAATCTGATTTATATTTTAATGCTTGTTTGAAGAACTCTCTAGCTTTTTCATGTTCTGAGTTAGTACCGTACAATACACCAAGAGCATGATTCGCTTTAATGTTATTTGGCTCAATTCGCAGAACTTTTTCAAAATAATACTTTGCATCACTGAATTTATTTTTTTGAAAAAGCTCCAAGCCTTTATGAAGAAAATTATCAACAATATTATTATCCATTTTTTATAAAAATAGTATAATTTGAAATCAAAACTACAAATTAATTTTATGCAAAAATATTCTCAAGAATACAAATGGTTAATTGAAGAATATAAAAACTTACATGAAAAAGGCACTAATAAAATGTCTGCATCTCAAACTTTTAAAGGTACCTCATTGCAAAAGTGGATTTTTACAATAAGAAATATAATAATTAAACATAAAATAAAATCGCTAATTGATTTTGGTTGTGGTAAAGCAATTCGTTATATTGATATTTGCAAAATTACAGATAAAACTACTGGTCAAAAGAAGATATACAAAAATGTTGCTGACTATTGGGGCATAAGGGACTATGTGCTCTATGATCCTGGTGTCACAGCATTCAGCAAATTTCCCAATTCCCAAAAGGACTTAGTAATTTGCACAGATGTTATGGAACATATACCTGCGCAAGATACGATAAAATTGTTAACTGAAATCTATGAACTTGCCAATAAAGCTGTTTTTTTCGCAATAGAAATTAATAATGTTTCAAATAAAAAATTAAGTGATGGAAGGGATGTTCATATTAACTTAAAGACAAAAGAAGAGTGGAATAAAATTTTTCAAAATATATTCAAAAAATTTCCAAAAATTATTTCATATATTAACTTCGTTGAAACAAATAAAAGTTAGTTATACAGATTTATTAATTTTTTTCTAAAAAGGGTCTAAAATCAAATAATTCACGGTTAAACTCCCCAATAATATTCATATATTTTCTATAAGAGTTTGTTTTAGATCTCTTTGTGACTCCATGAATTGAATGGGGTGAATTTAGAAATATTACAAGTCTATTTTTTTTATATTCGATCTCTTCAATTAGCTTTACATTTTCTTCTCTGACTCTTGATTTACCATAGAAACTAGGCTTGCCAAGAAATTTATGTGTGGTTAGGCTTCCTCCAGTTGATTCATCATTATCATCTCTCATATAAAGAAGGCCAGCATAAAATTCTTTAGGATTGTCCAAATGTGGACCGATTACGGTAGTTTCTCCTAAGCTAGGTGTGTTTATAACAAATTGGCAATCAGTGTTGAAGTGGTGATTTCCACTAAATCTTGTACCGGTATTTTTTTGGTTAGGTAATTTATCTCTCCCAACCTTATATATGTTTTTTATAGCATCTTCAAATATATCAAATATCTCATTGGTAAAGTCAGAGCTGACATGATAGCTAATAAAATTTTTCCATTCACTGTGAATATCTAAGTCGTTCAAAGCATTGTGGGCATTCAATCTATAGGCAGTGTTATCTTCGTATGTATTAATTCCTTTATTTGATTTAATAATTTTATCGAATTCTGGAAAATTTTTATTTAAATTATCATATAAGTCAGTGGGCAAAGCATCATCGATTATAAGGTAAGGATACGGATCGAGGGTTAGCTTTATATTTTTTCTATTTTGAAGAACACTGTACATTAATAACTTTTAACAATACCTTTTTTTTCTAATTTTGGAATAATATAAATATATACTAGATCTTAAAAAATACATCTTTAGACTCTTCTTTTTTTGGTTATGTTTTATTTAATTTGCAAATATATAACTTTAATAAAGTTAACTTATAAACTAAAATATAATTAGATCTAAAAAAATCTACATGAAATATATAAAAGGTTGGTATATGCCAGATGAAGAGAAATCCTTTCCAAGGTATTTTAAATTTAGGGGTATCGATCAATATCAACCAGAAGTCAGAGAACAGTCTTTAAAACTAATAAAGAATAATAGAGTCGCAATTGACATAGGTGCCAATATTGGTTTTTGGGGAAGGGATTTGTGCAAAGAGTTTAATCATTGTCATTTTTTTGAGCCTTTTCCACAAAACATAGAGTGTTTAATAAAGAATCTTGAAGAATATAATAATAAAACAATTCATCCATTTGCTTTATCAGACACTATTGGTGAGGCAGAACTTTACTTTTCGCCTAAAGCAATTGGAGATAGTTCTTTACATAAGGAGGATCATTTAACAAAAAAAGTGTATATACAAAAAAAGAAATTAGATGATTTTGAACTCGAGAATATTGACTATATTAAGATTGATGTACAAAATCATGAACTTGAAGTACTAAAGGGAGGTGCTGAAACCCTTAGAAGTAATGATTGCCTTCTCTGCGTTGAGTCTCCAAGGAGAAATGAAGAAGAGCTTATGACTTTTAAGAAAATAAAAAACTTTCTCTATTCGTTAGGTTTTAAAAAAGAAGGATATATGGGTAAAGAATTCTTTTTTACAAAAGAATAATAAAAAAATTTTAATCAAGAATTAATTATTAATTAAAAATATTCTACAAGTTTATAAATTTCTGCATAAGTAGTTAACTCCTTTTTGAGAGTACTGGTAAAGATATCCATGATTATTTTTAATTTCAAAAAATACTGCATTTTTAATATCAGAGTAACCTAATGACAAAATTTTGACATCAAAATTATCATCATCTTTGTACTCAAAGTGCATATCCATTCTTTGACCATCCCAAATAAATTCATTTAAAAATTTTCTTTTAATAAGTATGTCTAAAGAAGTTGGTGCTGACTCTTTAATTGGAGATTGATTTGTAATGTTATCAAATTGTTTAATGCATTGAATATTTATGTTTTCTGACGCATGTAGAATTGAAGAAAAAGTCAGATAAATAAATAAAAATTTTTTCATAATTAATTATTATTGAATATAATCTTTTATTAATATTAATGTTAGAAAGTTTTTTTGAAATTCCATTCATTATTCATGTTTTGATAAATCTATGGGGATTTCCTTTATTCTTTTTTTTATTATATCTTATTAAAAAAAAGAAAATATCTCTTAATAAAAGAATAAAAAACAAACAAACGTTGCTACTTTATTGTATGATTATAGTATTGTTTGGATATGTAGCTTTAATATAATTTAAACTATATTTATTATGTCTTATGTTTCTTTTTATAGTATCTTTAGTAATTATTTTTGTTATATCACTGTTTGTAGGTAGTTATATTGCAATAGATGATCAAAGCCTAAGTAAGTCAAAAAAAATTTATTATAAAATTATTTCAATTATTAGTGTTTTCGTATTTCTTGGAAGTTTTGTTTTTTTTCTTTTTTTAGTAAATAATGGCAATTTTGGAACCGGAATAAGAATTATTTAATTAAAATGACTTAACAGATGGCAATTTAGCAACAGAAATATTTTTAAAACAGTAAAATATTTTAAATCAAGAGATGTACTGTTAATCAAATTTATAGAATAAAAATTTTGGAGCGGGCGAAGGGATTCGAACCCTCGACTTCAACCTTGGCAAGGTTGCGCTCTACCCCTGAGCTACGCCCGCTTAGTTTTGAGATTATTGGCTTTTTAGAATATTTCTCTAAGTTACAGAGTGTAGTTCCACCAGTAATCTCTTCTAGTGCGTGGTGGATTATATCTTTTTGTGATTGCAAGGCAATTATAGAGATTCAGGTCTAAATGGATTTTCAGGGGTAGTTTTTATCACTCATTCCCTTTTTGTTCATTATTTGTAATAACTCCCTTTTGTTAATTTTTCCGAATAACTTTCTTTTATATTTTTAGAATGTTTAAAAATTGATTTGTTAATATATAAATGACTATGATGCTAAATTTTGAAAATATTCGAGTAATTTAACTGGTTTAAAATTTGTTTATAAAAAACTATAACAAAAATTGTGGTGATCACTGGTCTTCACCACAATTTTATTTTTCTTATTTTAGCGACTACCCGACAATTGATTTAAATAACGTTGATCAAAACACGAAGGTAGAAAATTTCGTAATTCTTGGTGGGGGACCTTTAGGAGTAAGGCCTACCATGGACAAAATAGTCTTACTAAGGGGTAATGAAAAAATAAAATTGATATGCTGGGGAGTAGGTTTTAACGAATTTGATTTTTTAAAATCAGGTAACTTAATTACAACCATAGATATTTGTAGAAAGGTAAAAAAAAACTATTTTAAACATTGTGATCTAATTGGGCTGAGAGATGCAAATATAAAAAATTTTGATTATTTTTGGGTACCATGTGCATCGTGCTTAAGTCCATATTTTATAAAAAATAAAAAAACCCCCTTTACAAAAAAAATTGGAGTTTACTATCATTATGATTTGAAGTTTTTTGTTCATGGTGTTTTGGATGAAGATTATTTATCAAATGAGGGAACTGATATTGAGGCAAAAATTAAATTTATTAGTAACTATGAATATATAATTACAAATTCATACCACGGAGTATATTGGGCACAGTTATTAAATAAAAAAGTGATTTGTTTGCCATTTAAAAGCTCTTTACTAAGATTTCCCACCCCTCCAATATATTTAAAAGAAAATAACTATAAACTAGTGATTGATAAGAAAACAAATAAACAATCATTTAAAATTAAAGAGGACACATTGGAACAGTGCTTGGTCGATCCTGACTTTTTAGATAAGTCTATAAACGCAAATTATGCTTTTTATAAAAAAGTCAGAGAATATATTTAAATGGAAAATTTATCAAAAATTGAGTTGATCAAAAAAAAAGTTGAATTTTTTTCTAATTGGATTGAGGACCCTATAATAAAAAAATACAAAGAGGCGATTGTCTTATTTTTTTTTTTATAAAGACGAACCTGATCAGATGAATAAAGATACTTTAATATTATTTTTAAAAGCCCACCTTAAATTTAATTCTAATGTAATAATTTATATTTTTACTAATATATCTATGGAATTAATAGACTTTGATCCTGAAAGGGTAAAAATTATATCTATTCCTTATAAAGATAATCAGATTATGACCAACAGGGTTATATTTAATTTTATTATTGTAAAAAAGTTTTCATCTTTTAATAGACTATTTCTATTTGACTCAGACTTAATACCTTTAACTCAATATGAAAATATGTTTACAAATAATTTTGATATTGGTTTGACATATAATGCGAGAAGAAATGAATTAAAAAAATATTTCGTAAACGCTGGATTTACTATTATTAATTATAAAAACCTCAAAAATATTGATCGATACAATATAAAATATTTAAAGGCATATGAAAAAACTTTACTCAAAGAAGAAGAAATAATGAATAAATTTAAATTAAAAAAACCTCTGTCCGAGTGGTTTGGTGATCAAATTTTGTACTATTTTATCTGTAAAGAAGTTCCTACAAATAATTATAAAACATTTGATTTTCAAGATACTCATTACAAAATAAGATATTATAATGACTATTTGTATAATTATGGTGCTTTTGAGTTAAAAATGCAATTGCTTACGCCAAATAAAAAATTCAAGATCTCTAGTTATTTGAAAGAATGTAAAAATTTTCCTGTATATTTTTTGCACCTCAAGGGAGAAAGAAGAAAATTTGCGAAAGAAATAGCAGCAAATTTAAGTTTGAATTAGTGAAAGTAACAATTCATATATCAATTATTATCCTCTATAAACATTATTGATGAACATTTTAGACATAAATGAAGAAAACTTTATTGATCAAGTAATTGAAAAATCAAAGGATACTCCGGTATTAGTTGATTTTTGGGCACCTTGGTGTGGTCCTTGTAAGCAACTTACACCACTTTTAGAGGAAACGATCAAAAAAAAAAACGGAAAGGTCGTACTGGCAAAAATAAATATTGATGAAAACCGAAATATTGCAGCACAATTAAATATTCAATCTATACCTACGGTGTATGGATTTGTAGATGGTAAACCAATTGATGCCTTTCAAGGTTTACAACCACAAAGCAAAATTGAAAATATGATTGATAAAATGATTGATTCAATGCCTGGTAATGAACTACCCCAACTCATTGAAAAAGCAGAAAATTTGTATAAAAATCAAAAGTTTCAAGAAGCACAAATAATTTATGAACAATTAATAGCTATGGATTCTGGGAATCCAAAAATTATTGCTGGGATAATTAGATGTTTAATACAATTAAAAAGATTAGACGATGCTAAAAATATACTAAATTCACTTGATGAAAAGACATTAGAAAACCCTGAGATACAAAATATTAATAAATTATTGCAAGGATTAAGTGATCCAAGTGCAAAAGATGAAATCGATGTTCTTCTTAAAAAATTAAAAGAAGAACCATTAAATAAAAAACTTAGATTTGAAATTGCTGAAAAATATTTATCCTCAAATGATATAGAAAATGGATTTAAAGAATTGCTTGAAATTTTTAATCAAGATCCAAAATGGAATGACGATGCAGCAAAAAAAAGATTGTTAGAACAATTTGAATTACTTGGCTTTAGTGATCCAAATGTAATTGAGGCTCGAAAGAAATTATCATCATTAATGTTTAAATAAATGGAAGACTCTATAAAAAATCTTTTTCGAATAAACCCTGAGCATATTCCTAATGAAATTCCTTTATTTCCTCTAGATAATGTTCTTCTCCTACCCTTTGGTAAACTACCTTTAAATATCTTTGAGGAACGTTACATTAAAATGATGCTTGATAGCTTAAAATCAAACCGACTAATAGGCATTATTCAACCCAAAAATAATAATAATGAATTTTTCATGACTGGGTGTATTGGTAAAATAACATCTTTTATAGAAACCGAAGACTTTAGAATTGTGGCCAATTTAGAAGGGGTCTGTCGTTTTATTTTAAATGAAAAGCATTTAACGGGAGGGGGTTATCTTCAAGGGTTTATTGATACTTCTCATTTTAAGTCTGATTTAGATGAAATTGAACCAAATATTGACCGTACAAATTTAATACAAAAGTACACCAATTTTTTTAAAATGAAAAAACTTGCTATTGATGATCAAATATTAACTGAAACATCAAATTTGCAATTATTATCTACTTTG
>MDTG01259004.1_pt1 | contig 14351 bp, 15 predicted proteins | sample 811421 | NCBI WGS metagenome assembly MDTG01 (sample SAMN05326645, study PRJNA326480) | marine metagenome | isolation source: seawater | place: Pacific Ocean: South East | collected 2011
AGTATCTAAATTTCTTTTCTTTAACTCCTCAGCCTCTCTTATTGAAATTCCATCTATCCAGTCTAAAGTCATTACATTTTCACTAGTAAAATTCCAATAAATTTTTGGTACATTAAAACCTAAATCATTTTTTGTATTTTCTGCAAATTCATTTGCTGCAGCAGCTTCAAATCTTAAATCCATTTCATGATTAGTAATTTCTTTTAACAAAAAAACAACTTCGACTAATTTTAATCTTTTTGTTTTTTTTATTATGTTTTCAACAATATATGCAAATAGCATTAGAGCATCTATTTCATCATTAAAAATTTTTTTAATATTTGGCCTTAAAACTTTTATTGCAACATCTTTTAATACTCCATTATCATTGATTTGAGCTTTGTGAACTTGAGCAATTGATGCAGCCGCAACTGGTTCACTTAAATTAATTATTGATTGAAATAATGCACTTCCTAAATTTTTTTTAATTTTCTCTTTTGCTAGATAAGATGGAAAAGGAGGAACTTTATCTTGAAGCTTTTCTAGTTGGTTAGATAAATCTTCACCTATGATATCTGGTCTAGTAGCCAAAAACTGCCCGAGTTTTATAAATGTTGGGCCCATATTTTCTATAGATTTGCATAACCTTTCTTCATCTTTCATAGATTGAAAATCATTATTCTTAGAAAAAAAAGAAAATGACAAAATACTAAATAGAATTTTTATTAAAAAGGGCGGTTTATGAGTTTTAGAAATAATTTTTAAGGCATCTGAAACAGCCAATCTCCTTGCGATTTTTAAAAGTACAAATAGTTTTTTTATCATTATAATTTCCAACCCGAATGAATAGCTACAATTCCACCACTTAAATTTCTATATTTACATTTATGAAATTTATTTTTTTTCATAATTTCAATTAATTCTTCTTGATTTACGAATTCTCTAATGCTTTTTATAAGATATTTATAAGGATCTTTATTGCCCACAACAACTTTGCCAATCATTGGTATCAACTTTGAATATTCCTCGTATAAAAAATTCAAGTTTGAATTTTCAATTTTAGAAAATTCTAGGCATAGAAATCTACCACCTTTTTTTAAGACTCTATATGCTTCTGAAATACTTTTATCCAAATTTGAAGTATTTCTAATACCAAAACTAATAGTATAATAGTCATAGTAATTTGATGGTGCGCTTATTTTTTCTGCAGAACTAACATTAAAATTTATATTTTTTGATTTATTAAATTTTTTTTTTGCTTTATTAATCATCTTTTTATTTGGATCTACACATAAAATTTGTGAATTATTATTTGTAGCTTTTAAAAATAAATTTCCTATATCTCCTGTGCCGCATGCCACATCAATTAATTTAGTATTTTCTGAAGGATTTAAAAGATGTATCAATTCATTTTTCCATATTCTGTGAATCCCAAAAGACATTATGTCGTTCATAAGGTCATATTTATCAAATACAGAGTTAAATACTCTTTTAACCAACCCTACATTTTGTTGTAATTTTTGTTGCATGATTTAGTTTTTATTTATTCTAATGATATTAATATAGTATCAAATGCCAGAATTGCCAGAAGTAGAAATAGTAAAACAGTCCTTAGAAAAAAAGGTAAAATACAAAGTTATTAGAGATATTATAATTAATAATCCAAACTTACGCTACAAAATTCAAAAAAATTTCAAAAAAAACATTATAAATAAAAAAATTATAAATATTAGAAGAAGATCTAAATATATAATAATAAATTTAGAAAATAATATTTTTTTGATTATTCATCTAGGCATGTCAGGAACGCTTCATTATTTAGAAAAAAATTCAAAAAATCTTAATTCCAACTTAAGCTTCTATCATTCTCCTAAATTACCAAATAAACATAATCATATTGAATTTTATTTTCCAGATTTTAAAATTATATACAATGACCCAAGAAGGTTTGGTTTTTTAAAAATCATTAATTCAAAAAATGAATTAAAAAATTATTTTAATAAAAAAGGACCCGAACCTTTTGATAAGTTTTTTTCACAAGAATATTTTAAAAAAAAAATTAAGAAAAAAAAAAAAAATATTAAAAATTTACTTTTAGATCAAAACTTTGTTTCGGGTATAGGAAATATTTATGCTAGTGAAATATTGTTTTATTCTAAAATCAATCCTCTTAAAAAAGGAAATGATATAACGAAAAAGGAAATTAAAAAAATTATAAGATATTCAAGATTAGTATTGAATAAAGCAATAAAAAAAGGAGGCTCATCAATTAAAAATTTCAAAGATTTTCAAGGTAATGAAGGATCTTATCAAAAGGAATTTAAAGTGTATGGAAAAAAAGGTGAAAACTGTCCTTCTAAAAATTGTAAAGAAAAAATAGTTAAATTAAATATATCAAAAAGATCAACCTATGTATGTAATATTTGTCAAAAATAAATTAATTATTTTATTGACCAAAAAGATCATGCAAGCTATATAGTCGCGCCATGGCAAACACAAAATCAGCAATTAAAACTACAAGAAGAATTTTAAGGCAGACTGTAGTAAATAGATCTAGAAGAAGTAAATATAAAAATGCTCTAAAACAAATGAATTTGTTACTAGATAAAAGAAATAAAAAGGATGCTTTATCTTTTTTACCAAAACTAAACTCAGAGTTAATGAGGGTTGCAAAAACAGGAATTATAAAAAAACAAAACGCATCTAGAAATATATCTAGGATAACAAAAAAAATTAACTCACTTTAACAACTTATACTAGACATCATTATCCACTTAAATTAAAGAGTTAATCTCGAGTTGTATATTTTATTTTACAACTTTTAATAATAAAAAATAATTATACTAAATATAAATTAATTTCTATTTTTCATACCATATGTAGATTTAAATATTTTTTATTTAGTAAAATTATTTTTACTTTTTAAAAAAAAATAAAAAGATTCAATTTATAATTTAGTAATTATTCACGTACAGATTTATTCAATTAGAGATTTTATTTTTTTTTTAAAAAACAAATTAATTTATTGAATTAACTTACTATAAGATTTAATTGGAGACCTTCCATGAAAAATAATTTAATTCAAAATAAAGAAGAGTATCACAAGAAGAAAATTAATTGGGAGAATATCCAGGCTGAAATGAAAGAAAAGTTTGGTCTGGATATATATGAAAGTTGGCTAAAAAAAATTAATTTTATAGAGGAGTTTAATAACTACATATTAATTTCAGTTCCAACAAGATTTATTCGTGATTGGATTACCTCTAGGTATTTAGATCAAATATTACAAATTGTTAAATTTAACAAGAGAGAAATCAATAGGATTGAATTTAACATAATGGAAAAAAAAGATGATAATTATGATGATGATAAATTTATTAAAAAAAATAACACTTTTAATAATTTAAATTCATCCCCAAAAATATCTTTTTTAAAAGATTCTTATCTTCAATATAATCGAATAGATCCAAATAAAAATTTTGATAATTTTATTTTAGGTCAAAGTAATAAGCTAGCTTTTGAAGCATCAAAGAAAGTTTCACAAGATTTAGCTCAATATAATCCGTTATATTTATATGGTGGTATTGGAATGGGTAAAACTCATTTGTTAAATGCAATTGGTCTTAGTCTTAAAAAAAATTATAAAGTTATGTTTATATCTGCCGAAAGGTTTATGTACCAATTTGTAAAATCAATAAAATCAAATGAAATGGTAAAATTTAAAGATTACTTTAGGAATACTGATGTTTTGCTTATAGATGACATTCAATTCATGAACGGCAAAGAAGCTATGCAAGAAGAATTTTTTCATACATTTAATGCTTTAATTGATAAAGGTTCGCAAATAATATTATCTGCCGATAGATCCCCAAACAAATTGTCAAGAATTCAGGAAAGAATAAAATCCAGGTTTTCTGGAGGACTAGTTGTAGATATTCAAAATTCTGACTTTGATCTAAGATATAAAATTTTAAAAAATAAAGTTGAAGAATTAAAATTATTATATTCAAATGAAGTGAATATTTCAGATGAAATTTTAAAATTTATTAGTACTGAAGTAAGAACAAGTAATAGAGAATTAGTAGGATCGTTAAATAGAATAATTTCTTTTTCAAAAATATATAATAAGACACCTAATTTAACAGAAATAAAAGTTATTTTAAAAGACTTGCTTAATTTCTCAGAGAATAAAGTAACTATTGATTTAATTCAGACAATAGTTTGTAAATTTTTCAAAATTAGTAAAAATGAAATGCTTTCTTCAAGAAGATCTAGATATTTAGTGAGACCTAGACAAACTGCAATATATCTGTCTAAACTTCTTACTTCAAAATCTTTGCCTGAAATAGGTAGAGCTTTTTCAAATAGAGACCACACAACTGTCATTCATTCAGTTAAAACTATAGAAAAATTAAGAAAAGAAGATAATGAATTAAATATTAATATTGATAATTTAAAAAATAAAATTTTATACAATAAAGAGAATGAAATTTAATGTAAATCAACAAGATTTGCAAAAATCTTTAAATTACTGCCAAGGAGTTATAGAGAAAAGAAGTACATTACCAATTTTATCAAATGTGCTTTTGGAAGTAGCAGACTCCAAACTAAAGTTGACAGCTACAGATCTAGATTTAATATTTATAAATCAAATTTCAAATGTAGAAATTGAGGAGGAAGGTAAGACAACCACATCATCTTCAATCATGTACGATATTGTAAGAAAATTTTCTTCAGGAAAAAAAATAAATTTTTCTGATATTGGAGAAAATAAACTTCATTTAGAGTCAGAAAAATCTGTTTTTAACCTGAATTGTATGAGCCCAGCAGATTTTCCACTTTCAGATGAAAATTTTTCAGATAATGAGTTTACAATTAATTCAAAAAAATTACTTAAACTTTTAAATAAATCTAAGTTCTCCATATCTAATGACGAAACTAGACACTACTTAACTGGAATTTTTTTACATCTAAATCAAGTTGATGACAAAATTTTTCTAACAGCGGCAGCAACTGATAGCCACAGAATGTCAATTTCAAAAATAAGATTAAATGATAAAATTAATTTTGATCCAATAATTTTACCTAAAAAAACAATTTTTCAATTATGTTCACTTTTGGAGGACTATGATGGTGATGTAAAAATATCAAATATTAAATCAAAAATTAAATTTGAAATGAACAATAGTATTTTAATTTCAAAGCTAATCGATGGTAAGTTTCCTAATTATGTTCAGGTGATTCCTAAAGAAAATAAAAAAAAATTAGATGTTGATCTTAAGTTATTTTTAGACTCAGTTGATCGTGTTGCATCTGTTTCTCTAGATAAAAAAGATGGAGTTAAATTTAATTTGCAAAAAGATATACTTAATCTTTCAGTAAACAATACTAACAGTGGAGATGGAAAAGAAAGTTTAGCTGTAAAATTTGATCATGAACTTGATATAAGTTTTAATTCTAGATATTTAATAGATATAGCTTCTCAGTTAGAAGGTGAGAAAATTGAAATTTATTTTAAAGATTCAGGCTCTCCAGCACTAATAAAGGACCCAGGAGATTTTGATAGTATATTTGTTGTGATGCCAATGAAAGGTTAATCTATTTTATCTAATTCTGAATAAATTTTTTCTTGTAAATTTTTTATAAATAAATCTTTTTCCAATCCAGGGTTTATTGGATCTAAAATAGATACTGTTAAATTTAAATTTGTTTTTTTAAGCCCATGTTTAGGCCATATTTTTCCTGAACTTATGGCAACAGGCATACATTTAATTTTTAATTCTTCGTAAATTCTACCTGCACCTTTCTTAAATTCGGTTCTATCTTCCGGAGATACCCTGGTTCCTTGAGGAAAAATTATTATTGGTCTATTTGATTGATTAACTGTTTTTGATATCTCTTCAAAAAAGCCAAGATTATCTTTAGATATTTTGTTTCTATTTATAGAAATTGATCCAATTTTTTTTAAATACCACCCAAATATTGGGATGTTTAATAATTCTTTTTTTAAAATAAATATTGGCGAATTAAAAATTGTTTGTAAAAAAAATGTCTCAAACATTGACTGATGGGATGATGCAATAAAGAATTTGCTGTTAGGATCTATTTTATCTTTTCCTTTTATAATTATATTTATTGATAAAATTTTTTTTAAGCAGAATGCAGACCAATGTCCCATAATTTTTCCACCTAATATGACAATTTTTTGAGGTAAAAATAATGATGGAAGAAAAACTAATGAAATTAAAATAATTCCTAAAAAAAAGAAAAACGAAAATAAGTAATGTCTTATCATTTGAATAAAGCTAAATTAGATCTTCAAGCTTTTCTCTTCGTTTAATAACATTTATTTTTGATCCTTTGATAAGTAATTCTGGGGGTTTTGGTCTAACATTGTAATTTGAACTCAGAGAAACTCCATATGCACCCGTATCACAAATAATAATTATATCATTTTCATTCAACTTTTGAAATTTAGATAAAGTTGAAAATTTATCAGTAGTTTCACAAATAGGACCAACAAATTCATAAGTTTTTTTTGAATAGTTTTTACTTTTTATCGATGGGACTATTTTATGTTTAACACCATATAATGCTGGTCTCATCATGTCATTCATTCCGGCATCTAAAATAACAAAACTTTTATTTTGAGCTTCTTTAATATAAAGAACTTTTGTAATTAAGAAACCTGCATTTCCAACAATTGATCTTCCTGGTTCAAAAATGATTTTTGATTTATGTTTTTTTAATAATCTATTTATTGCTGAACTATATTTTTTATAATTTAATTTTTTAAATTTATTTTCATATGGTATTCCCATACCACCACCTAAATCTAAAAATTCAAAATTATGATTAGATTTTTTTATTATTTTATCTAAAACTTTTAACATTTTTTCATATGGTTTATGACTAAGTATTTGGCTACCAATGTGCACGCTTAAACATTTAAGGTTTAGATAACTAGAATTTTTAATATAATTTACTAGCTCTAAAAAAGTATTTTCACTTACACCAAATTTATTTTCTTTCTTTCCTGTAGAAATTTGATCTAATGTTTTAGGATTGGTGTTTGGATTTAATCTAATTCCAATATTTACTTTTTTTTTTTTATATTTTGCGATTTTTTCAATTAAAATAATCTCACTTTTAGACTCTGCATTAATTAGTAATATATTTTTTTCTATAGCATAATTTATTTCTTTTTTAGTTTTTCCCACGCCAGAAAAAACTATTTTTTTTGAACTTATGCCAGCTTTTTTTGCTATCATCATTTCACCCATTGAAACAACATCTGCACCAAGTCCAAATTTTTTAATTTCCCTTAATAAATTTAAATTTGTATTTGATTTTACTGCAAAACAAATCGTGGGTTTTATAGTTTTAAAATTTCTTTTAAAATTTTTAATATTTGTTTTAAGTATTTTATATGAATAACAATAAATAGGAGTAGCAAATTTTTCTGCGATTTTTTCAGAAGAAATATTTTCAATAAAAAAATGGTTTTTTTTATAATTCATTAAACAATTTTGCTTTTTTCAAAATTTATTTTAGAGCCCTTATATACAGGGTCCCCTTTTTTTCCACAGGATATAAAAAATAGAAAACAAAATAATAGTATTATTAATTTTTTGATCATTTTATCTCTTTTTTATATTTCTTTATCATTTTCTTGATGTTTTCAAAAGCTGTACCTCCATATGATTTTTTTGATTTAATGGAGTTTTTCAAATCAAATATTTCAATTACTTCGTCTTTTAATCTTGGTTCTATTTTTTTAATATCATTAATGCTTAAGTCACTAAGTCTCTTTTTATTTTTTTCTGCATAGTTCACAATACTTGAAGTAATTTCATATGCTCTTCTAAAGGATATTTTTAAATCTTTTACAATATAATCTGCTAAATCTGTTGCAGTTGTATATCCTTCACCAGCAAATTCATACATTCTTTTCTTATCTACAGAAAAATTTTTTAATATCTCATTTAAAATTTGTAATGAATATTTAATCTGATCATATGATTTAAAAACTAATTCTTTGTCATCTTGTAAGTCTTTAAAATAAGATAATGGCAAACCTTTAAGAATTGTTAACATAGAAATTAAATTTCCATAAGCACTACCTGTTTTTCCTCTTAGAAATTCTAATGGATCAGGATTTTTTTTTTGTGGCATTATGGAAGATCCAGTAACTATTTTGTCATTAAGTTTAATTAGTTTAAATGCATCAGAGTTCCATATAATAAAATCCTCAGCAAACCTGGATATATGTAAAGAACAAACGGATACTGAGTATAAAAAATCTATTACAAAATCTCTATCAGAAACTGCATCAATAGAATTGTCAGTTGGTTTAGAAAATTTCAATTTTTTTGTAGTATAGTTTCTATCAATATTAAATGAGGTACCACTTAGAGCAGCACTACCCAAAGGATTTTCTGATAAAGTAATCAAATTATGAGTAAATCTATTTTTATCTCTTTTAAACATTTCAATGTAAGCAAGTAAATAATGTGCAAAAGAAATTGGCTGTGCATTTTTTAGATGGGTAAATCCAGGCATAATAGTTTTAATATTATCTTCAGAAATTTTAAGAATTGACTTCATTATGCTGATCAAAAGATTGTTAATCTCTTTAGTTGAAGATTGTAACCATAACTTTAGGTCAGTAATTACCTGGTCATTTCTAGATCTACCTGTATGAACAAAACCTGCATCATCACCAATTATTTCAAATAATCTTTTTTCTATATTCATATGTATATCTTCATGAATTGTACTAAAATTAAATTTTTTTTTAATTATTTCATTTTTAATTTTATTTAGACCCCATATAATTTTATTTTTTACTTTAAATGAAATAATTTTCTGCTTAAACAACATTTCTGTGTGCACGATAGATACTTGAATGTCCTCTTTATAAAGTCTTCTATCTATATTTATTGAACTTCCTACTTTCTGAAAAACTGTAGAACCGTTTTTAGAAATTCTTACATTCCAGACTGGTATATTGTTTTTATTTTGCTTCATGATATGTAATTATACATTTTAGAATGAAATTATTAACAATTAAATTTATTTCGATTTTTATATATTTAATATCAACAAATTTATCTTATGCAATAAAACAACCAAATATAAAAAATCTGTTAATATATGATAAGCCCAAAAAGGTCGAAAATATAACATTTAGAAACATTGAAAATAATGTTGTTAATTTAAGTGATTATAATAATTCACTAACAATAATAAATTTTTGGGCAACTTGGTGTAAACCTTGTTTAGACGAGATGCCTTCTTTAAATAAATTACAGGCAAACAAAAAATTTAAAAGTTTAAAAATTATCCCAATTAATGTAGGACAAGAGGGAGTTTCAAAATCAGTTATATTTTTTGATAAACTAAATATTGATAATCTTGAAATTTTTTTTGATGAAACTGTTAATTTACCAAAAAAATTCTCATTAAGAGGATTGCCCACTTCAATTTTATTTAATAAAAATGGAGATGAATTTGCAAGAATAATAGGCGCTATAGATTTTAGTGATGATCAATTTATTGAATGGTTGCTAAGTTATGAACAGAGACAATTAAAATGAAATTTTCATTAGATACAATAGCAATTTCACCAGAAAAAAATCAAGAAATTAAATATGCAATTATTTTATTACATGGATACGGTGGCGATGGTAACGATATTAGCGCTTTATCATTAAATTGGAAAAGATTTCTTCCCAATACAATTTTTTTATGTCCCAATGGTCATGAAATATGCAAAGTTAATCCTGTTGGATTTCAATGGTTTGATCTATCTGTAGATGATCCAAATTATATTTTAAAAGAATCATTAAAAGGAGAAGAAAAATTAAAATTTTATATTGATGAAGTAAAACAAAAATTTAATTTGACTAATAATAAAATTTGTTTAACAGGATTTAGCCAAGGAAGTATGATGTCAATAAATATTGGTTTAACTTCTAAAGAGAAATTTAATTCTATAGTTGGTTTTTCTGGTAAAATTATTAACAAAGAAAACTTAGTTAATAGAATTATATCAAAAACAAATATGCTTTTAATACATGGTGATTTGGACACAATTGTACCTGTAAATTTTCTTTTAGAAGCAAAAGATTTTATGATTAGAAATAATGTTAATATTGAAACAAAAATTATAAAAAATTGTGAGCATCACATACCTATCGAAGCATCAAGTCATGCATTAAGTTTTATTAAAAAAAACTTAATAATTTAATAATTTATTAATGTTTAATTTGTGATATTGATATATAAATTTATATAAGTTAGTCTAATTATGATGAAAACTATAAATAGAAAAATATCCTTAGAAAAATGTCCAGCACTTGTCTTGAACGCTGATTACAGACCGCTAAGCTATTATCCTTTGTCACTTTGGAGCTGGCAAGATTCCATAAAATCTGTTTTTTTAGATCGAGTAAATATTGTAAATTACTATGATAGAGTTGTCAGCAGCCCTTCATTTAGCATGAAACTTCCAAGTGTAATAGCTTTAAAAAGTTATATTAGACCTTTATCAAATCCAAATTTTACAAGATTTAATGTTTTTTTAAGAGATAAATTTTCTTGTCAATATTGTGGAAGTAAAAAAGAATTAACATTTGATCATTTATTACCTAGATCTAAAGGAGGAAAAACTGATTGGGATAATGTTGTAACAGCTTGTTCTAACTGTAATGTAAAAAAAGGTGGAAGGTTGCTAAACCAGTCAGGAATGGCTTTATATCAAAAACCTTATCAGCCAACTACGGAAGACTTACATAAAAATGGAAAAAATTTCCCACCTAATTTTTTACATAAAACATGGATTGACCACCTCTATTGGGATGTGGAACTAGAACCTTAATAATTATATTTTTTCAGAAATATTTATAGCTATTTTTGATCCAGTTTTAATTATTTTATCTAAAATAGAATAAATACCTTTTTTTGTAGCACCATTTTTATAAGCTATATCTTTATGATGAAGTTCATCTTCTCTAAATTTTATTATTTTATTTTTAAGAAATTTTTCATCATCTTCTATCTGATTTATTTGATTTTGATAGTGTTTATCTATTACTTCTTCAACAGATGCAGTACACAACATTGCAGCTTTGTCTCCTAAAATTGCAGAACCAAATCCTAGTCCCATACCTAATAAATCCCATAGTGGTAATAATTTTGTAGGTTCTATATTTCGTTTTTTTATCTCTTTTTCAAAAAAATCAGCATGTTCTATTTCATGAATTTTCATTTCTTGAATTTTTTTTCTCAAACTATCATTTTTTTTAATAGTGTTTAAAGCTAGCAATTGTCCTTCATAAATCTTAATAGCACCTCTTTCACCCGCATGGTCTACTCTAATAAACTCTTCTAGTTTGTTTTTATCTGTTTTTTTCATTTTTTAATAATATTAGTATTAATACAGAAATAAAAACTGATATAATTAAATTAATTGCCGCAAGGGACAAACCAAGTAATTTAAAACTTATGTCCTTACAATTAGGTCTAGAAAATTCAAGTGATTTTAACAATTCTTCTTTATCAATTAAATTAATATTTTCATTTGAACAACCTGGAAGTTCTTTAAAAATATTATTTTCTATTCCCAAATGATAGCCTGATAAAGTTATACTAATTAAAAAAATAAAAAAGAGACAATATATTAAAAAAAAACTTTTATTATTATAATAACCTAAAAAACAAATAAAAATTGAAGCTAGATAAGGTATCCTTTGATAAATACATAGCAAGCAAGGTTTTTCTCCTAAAATATATTCAATATATATTGCACTTAAAATTGATAATAGTGAAATAATAAAGACTAATAAATAAATATTTTTTTTTACTATTAGTTTTTCCATGATTTAATAGGTGAAATTTAATAAAAATTTGTAAACAAAATATGCTATGATTATAACTATTATTGCAAAAATTATTGATACAGTAAAAAGTTTTTTTTCAATAATTTTTTTCATAGCAGAACCAAAATTTCCAATCAAAAAAGCAATAATAAAAAATCTAGATCCTCTGGTTAGAATAGAAATTATTATAAAATAAACTATATTAAATTGAACAAACCCACTTGTAATAGTTAACAACTTAAAAGGAACAGGAGTAAATCCAGCAATAGCTAAAAGAGTTATCCACGCTATTGTTCCACCCTCAGAAGAAACTTTACTTTTCCAAAAAGATGGATCTACTCCATAAAATTCAAAAATCTTTATTCCTATTTCGTTAAAAAAAACATAGCCGATAAAATATCCTAAACAAGCTCCTAATGCTGATGCTATAGTAGCGACAAGAGCAATTTTGAACCATTCATTTCGTCTCGCAATAGTCATAGGTATAATTAGAACATCTGGGGGAATTGGAAAAATAAAACTCTCTATAAATGAAATTATACCAAGAAAAAATTTAGAACTTTTATGGCCCGCTAATTTTATTGTTTTTAAATAAAGTTCTTTAAACATATTATCTTTTAATACAATAATTCTTCTTATACTATTATTTTATAAATTAAATATAGCAATGAACCTAGGGCGAATGGCGGAACTGGTAGACGCGTTGGACTCAAAATCCAATGGTAGTAATACTGTGAGAGTTCGAGTCTCTCTTTGCCCACCAATAATTTTATGAAATTAGGAAATTTAAATAACTTACTTGAATTATTTTTTTATAATTATGACGAACAAAAAAATAAAAAAATTTTTTTGTTGTCATCTTTAAAAGATCCGAAAGAAAATTACAGTTGGCAAAGAACATATCTATCAATAATTAAATTAAGCAATGAATTAAAAAAATATGTAGATAAAGGTGATAGATGTCTATTAATTTCAGAAAATAGACCAGAGTGGTTTATTTCAGATCTTTCAATAATGTTATCAAAATCAATAACTGTTCCAGCATATACGACATATGCTGAGAGAGATTACGAATATATTATAAATGATTGTAAACCATCAGTAGTTTTTGTTTCAAACTCAGAACAATTTAATAAAGTAAAAAATATAATTAAAAATAAAAATTTTATAAAAAAAATTTTCTCTTTTGAAAAGTTAGAGCAAGCAAATGAAAATGAGTATACTAATATTCATAATCTATTTTTTGATCTTAAAAATGAAAATGAAAGTATTTCTAAATTAAAAATTTATAGAAAAGATCCAGCTTGTATAATTTATACATCTGGCACACAAGGAAATCCCAAGGGAGTAATATTAAGTCATGGAGGAATTTTAAACAATTGCGAAGGTGCAATTGATATTCTTAAACCTTTAATTTTAAATAACGAGACTAGATTTTTAACTTGGTTGCCGTTATCTCATTCATACGAGCATACAGTACAATTTGTACAAATTAGTGTAAGGGCTAGAATATATTATGCTGAGAGTATTGAAAAATTAATTAAAAATATGAATGACTGCAGTCCACAGATTATGACTGCAGTTCCAAGATTTTATCAAAATTTATACCAGAAAATTAATTCTAGTTTTAATAAAGCAACAGGAATCAAAAGAAAACTGATTCAAAAAATGGTAAATCTGGGTCTTAAAAAAATCAAAAAAGAACCATTAGATATTTTTGAAAAAATTCAAGATAAAATTTTAGACAAAATTATAAGAAAAAAAATTAAGGCTCAATTCGGCGGATCATTAAAAACTTTTGTTTCAGGAGGTGGAGCTTTAGATAGAGAAGTAGGATTATTTTTAAATGCCATAGGGCTGCCAACTTTACAGGGGTATGGTTTAACAGAAACTTCACCAGTTGTAAGCTGTAACCCTATAGACGATATTAGAGTAGAAACAGTTGGGCCTCCATTTAAGGGAAACGAAGTAAAAATTGCTGAGGATGGTGAGATACTTGTAAAAGGTGAAAATGTAATGTTGGGCTATTGGAATAATCAAGATGAAACAGATAAAGTTTTAATAAATGGTTGGCTACATACGGGGGACATAGGTACGTTTGAAAACAATTATTTAAAAATTACTGATAGAAAAAAAGATATTTTAATTACTCCAGGTGGAGATAATATTTCTCCAATAAAGATTGAAAATGAATTAGTTAATTCTGAAATTATAGAACAGGCTGTTGTCTACGGAGATAATAAACCATATTTAGTAGCATTATTAGTTTTAAGTAATGAAAATAAAATACATTCAGAAGAAGAAATTAAAGATCAAATAAATAAAATAAATAAAAAACTTTCAAAAATAGAAAATATTAAAAAATTTTTTACGATTAAAGATAAATTTTCAATTGAAAATGGAATGTTAACACCAACTTTAAAGTTAAAAAGATATAAAATTATTGAAAAGTATAAAAGTGAAATAGAAAAACTTTATTAAATTTCATTA
>MDTG01293553.1_pt1 | contig 14350 bp, 14 predicted proteins | sample 811421 | NCBI WGS metagenome assembly MDTG01 (sample SAMN05326645, study PRJNA326480) | marine metagenome | isolation source: seawater | place: Pacific Ocean: South East | collected 2011
CACGATCGTGCAAAGGTCTAAATTTCATATGTATTTTCTCCTATAAATTTTTACGTAGTGTTGATATGGTATGTTTTAATAGGATTTCAAGAGGCAAAAATCATTAAAAAGACCTATAAATACTATACTTTATGAGCATTAATAAGAAGGAATTTGTAAATTGAGAGAACTTGACCACTTAGCAGAAATTTACAAAAATTATGACACTTTCGTCATAGATTTATGGGGCGTAATTCACAATGGAGTGATGTTGAACCAAAAAGCAATAGAAGCTGTAGAACAATTAAAAAATAATTCAAAGAAAATTGTATTTTTATCCAACGCTCCTAGACCTAGCGCAAAAGTAATCAATTATTTACTAAAAATGAACATTAATAAAAGACTTCTTTCAAATGTTGTGACATCAGGAGAAGCAGCAATGCATGCGATTAATAAAAATCGATTTGGAAAGACATTTTTTCATTTAGGGCCACCTAGAGATACTTCAGTTTTTGAAAAAGTAAAAAATAACAAAACTAATCTTGAGTCTTGTGATTTTATTTTATGCACAGGTTTATTTGATAATCATGAAAATGATTTGAAATATTATCATCAATTTTTAGAAAATTATGTTTCAAAAAAATTAATATGTACCAATCCAGATTTAATAGTACACAGAGGGAACGACGAAGAATTATGCGCCGGTTCAGTAGCAAAAGTTTTCGAAGAGCTCGGCGGAGAAGTAGTGTATTTTGGAAAACCTTATAAAGAAATTTACAAAATGTGCTTTAGTTCTGATGAAAAAGTCTTGGCCATTGGTGATAATTTGAGAACAGATATAAAGGGTGCTAATAATTTAAACATAGACTGCATTTTTATATCTGAAGGAGTTCATCGCGGAGAATATGAGGACAAAACAAAATTAGATCAACTTCTTACAAAATATAATGTTAAAGCAAATTTTTTTCAAAAAGAACTTAAGTGGTAATGAAAATTTATAATAATACAAATCTAAATAAAAGACATCTTAATAGCGTAATAGCTATTGGAAATTTCGATGGATTGCATCTTGGTCATCAAAAAATTATTTACGAAGCTAAGACAAAAGCAAAGAAAAAAAATTTGCCATTTGGTGTTATGACTTTTGAACCAGTACCAGTAATGTTTTTCAGTAAAAATAGAAAGGATCATAGAATTAATTCATTACAACAAAAGAAAACTCAACTTAAAAAACTTAAATTAGACTTTTTAATAATAATAAAATTTAATAAAAAATTCTCATCTTTAAATGCTGAGGAATTTATAGAAAGAATAATTCATAAAAAAACAAAATGTAAATACTTATATGTGAGTAAAAATTTTAAATTTGGACACAAGCGCCAAGGTAATATCCAAACATTGAAAAAATTTGAAAAAAAATTCAAATACAAGAATATTATAACAAAACCTTACAAAAAAAATAATAAAACTATTTCTTCGACATTTATTAGAAAAAAAATTAGGGCAGGCGAAATTAATCTTGTAAATAAATTATTACGCCGAAAGTGGTGTATTGAGGGAAAAGTTATTAGAGGTAGTAAGAGAGGACGAAAAATTGGTTTTCCAACATGCAATATGAACTTAAATGGCTACGTAGTTCCAAAATTAGGAGTTTATGCAGTCAAAATTAACGGCAAAGACCTTAATAAGAGGGGCATCGCTAATATTGGTTTAAGACCAACATTTAATGGTCAAAATATATTATTAGAAACAAATATCTTTGGAATTAATAAAAATTTATATAATAAAGTAATTAGTGTTAGTTTCAAAAAATTTTTAAGACCAGAAAAAAAATTTAGAAACATTGAACATTTAAAAGAACAAATAAAAATTGATATAAAACAGGCTAAAAAATAATGTCTAAAGATACTCTACAACTACCTAAAACAGCTTTTTCTATGAAAGCTAGTTTACCAGCTAAAGAACCAGAGATATTAAAAAAGTGGGAAAAAAATAAAATATTTGAGAAACTTAGAAAAAATTCAAAAGGTAAAGAAAAATTTATTTTGCATGATGGCCCGCCGTACGCAAACGGCCATATACACATGGGCACTGCCTTAAATAAAATTTTAAAGGATATGATTACTCGATTTCACCAAATGAATGGTAAAGATTCAGTTTATGTTCCGGGATGGGATTGCCATGGATTACCAATAGAATGGAAAATCGAAGAAGAATACAAAAAGAAGAAAAAGAATAAAGACGAGGTACCTATTAAAGACTTTCGTCAAGAGTGCAGAGAATTTGCAAAAAATTGGATTGATGTCCATATAAAGGAATTCAAAAGGTTAGGTGTAGTAGGTGATTTTGAAAATTACTATTCTACAATGAGTTACGAGGCAGAGGCTCAGATTGTGAGAGAATTGGGCAAGTTTCTTTTGGACGGCAGTTTGTATCAAGGTTTTAAACCTGTTCTTTGGTCTACAGTTGAAAAAACTGCTTTAGCTGATGCAGAGGTTGAATACATGAATCACACATCTAATACAATTTACGCTGCATTCAAAGTAAAGAAAACAAACAAAGATTTTCTGAATGGTGCAAATATAATCATTTGGACTACTACTCCATGGACTATTCCAGCAAATAAAGCTTTAGCATTTAATAGTAATATCGAATATTCAGTTTTAGAAATTGACAATCTTGAAAACTTTAAAGATAAGAAAATTGTAGTAGCAAAAAATTTAATTAATTCAATAGTTGCAGAGTGTGAAATAAAAAACTTTAAAGAATTGAAATCATTTAAGGGCTCAGAATTTAAAGGTACTATTTGTAGTCACCCTTTCGTAAAGATGAATTTTGAATATGATATCCCAATGCTGGAAGCTCAATTTGTAAATTTAGATCAAGGGACTGGTATAGTTCATTGCGCTCCAAGTCACGGTCCAGATGATTTTAATCTTTGTCTTAAAAATAATATACCTTCTTTGTATACCGTAGATAATTCTGGTCTTTATACTAAAGAAATACCTTATTTCAAAGATACTCATATTTTTAAAGCTGATCCGATAGTAATAGAAAAATTAAAAGAGCAAGGTAAATTACTCAGAAGTGATAAACTTAATCATAGTTACCCTCATTCATGGAGATCTAAAGCACCTTTAATTTATAGAGCAACTCCTCAATGGTTTATTTCTATGAAAAAAAATAATTTAAGAGATAAAGCTATAAAAGCCATAAATGATACAATTTTTTATCCTAATAAAGGTAAGGAAAGACTGTTATCGATGGTCGAAGGGCGGCCAGATTGGTGCGTTTCAAGACAAAGGGTTTGGGGAGTGCCATTGCCAATTTTTATTAACAAAAAAACAAAGGAACCACTGAGAGATCAAAAAGTGATAGATAGAATTGCCTCAATTTATGAAAAACAAGGATCAGATTGTTGGTTCACTGATGATCCAAAAAATTTTCTGGGTGATGAATATGACTCAAGTGACTATGAAAAACTTAATGATATCGTTGAAGTTTGGTTTGATAGTGGATCAACCCATAGTTTTGTTTTAGAAAAAAGAAAAGATTTAAAATGGCCAGCCGATATGTATTTAGAGGGGTCTGATCAACATAGAGGCTGGTTTCATTCTTCATTACTAGAGTCCTACGGAACAAGAGGTAAAGCTCCTTTTGAAAGTATTCTTTCACACGGGTTTGTTGTTGACGGAAAAGGTATGAAAATGTCTAAATCAATGGGAAACGTTATATCTCCAGAGGACATTTTAAAAAATTATGGTGCAGACATTTTAAGAGTTTGGGTTGCCTCATCCGATTATGCCGAAGATTTAAGAATTGATAAAAGCATTTTAACTCAACACGCTGAATCATATAGAAAAATTAGAAACACGTTTAGATTTATGCTCGGTAATTTAAAAGATCAATTTCAACAACAAAATTTTGAAAATATAAATTTAGATCAATTTGATGAATTAGAACAATATATTTTACACAAAATTTATCACATTAGTAAATCTGTTGAAGAAAATTTAAAAAATTATAACTTTCATAAATTGTATAAAGAGTTATTAAATTTTTGCACACTAGATTTATCTTCTTTTTATTTCGACATAAGAAAAGATGTTCTTTACTGTGATAGTATAAATTCAAAGAAAAGAAAAAACTGCGTAATAGTTTTAAATATAATTTTAGAGAGCCTACTAAAATGGTTTGCCCCTATACTGGTGTTCACAAGTGATGAAATATTTAGCTTAATAAGCAAAGAGGAAAAAAACATTCATGAGCATTCCTTCGTTAAGGTTCCTGATAGTTGGAAGAATAAAAAACTAAGTGATAAATGGGAACAGTTATTTAAAATTAAACAAGAAGCCAATATTGCAATAGAGGCTAAACGATCTTCAAAGGAATTAGGGTCAAGCTTGGAGGCAAATGTAAAATTAAATGTTAACAAAAAAAAATTCGAATTACTTGAAAACATAGATTTAGCTGAATATCTAATTACATCCAAAGCAGAGAAAGTTCTTTCAGAAGACGATGAAATGAAAATAGAAGTAAATAAAGCGACTGGAAAAAAATGTCCTAGATGCTGGAAAATTCTAGAAAAAGATTGTAATCGATGTTCAAGTTTAATCTGAAATGAGTTTTTTAATTAATCTTAAAGACATAAAAAAAAATTTCTTAAAAAAAGAAAATATCTATTTTTTAATACTTATAGTATTAATTTTTCTTACGGATAGAATCTCAAAATATAAAATTATTAATAATTTTGATGACGAAACTTTTTATGTAAATAATTTTATTAATTTGGAACTAATATGGAATATTGGAGTCGGCTTTGGCTTTTTAAGCACAAGCTCAACTATATTGTATAATTCCATTACAATAACGATTTTAATAGTAATATTTTTTTTAATTTATACATTAGTCACTTCTGCAAAAATTGATAAATTTATTTACTCAGTGATAATAGGTGGCGCTTTTGGAAATTTTTATGATAGGATAATTTATAGAGCTGTACCAGATTTCATTGATATTCATTACAATAACTTTCACTGGTTTACCTTTAATCTAGCAGATATATTCATAACTATAGGAATAATAATTTACATTTTAAGAAGTTTTTTTGTTAAAAATTAAAAGTAAAAATGAAAAATTTAAATCTTTTATTAATTGTTTTTTTTCTACTCATTTCTTGTGGAAGCCTTAAAGATGCTGGAAAAATTCTAAGAAATGAAAAGGTAAAAACTACGGATGAATTTTTAGTAAAAAAAAGAAATCCTCTTGAGTTACCCCCAAATTTTGAGAAAATTCCAGAACCAGGTTCAATATCAAAAAAAAATGATAATGAAAAAGAAAAAATAAAAAAGATTTTAAAAGCACCTGAAAAAAGTAAATCCTCAAAAAACAAATCTTCTTCAGTAGAAGAATCAATTTTAGATAGAATTCGTAAGTGATAAAATCAAATTTAATTTTAAAAGATAATATACATTTAAAAAATTTTAATGTTGAGACAAAAAAAAAATTTTTTAAAAAATTAAATAAAATTTTTTCTCAAATTAAAAAAGATATACAAAGTAATTTTAAAACTTTAAATGTTTTAAATAAAAACTTTAAATTTAACTTCAAAGTGCAAGATCTTAAAAAATTTAAAAAATACAAAACTGTTGCTATTATAGGTATGGGTGGATCAATCTTAGGATCAGAGGCTATATATAATTTTTTTCAAATTAACATAAAAAAAAAATTTTACTTCTTTAATGATCTTAATGAAAATAAAATTTTAGATTTTAAAAAAAAAGAAAATTTGTCAAAAGTTCTTTTTATTATAATTTCAAAGTCGGGTAACACTGTAGAAACTTTATCAAACTTTTTTGCTTTAAATATCATAAAAAAAAATTCAAAAAATATTATTATAATTTCCGAAAAGAAAAATAATCTATTAGCTGTATTAGCAAAAAAACTTAATTTATTTTATGTTGAACATAAGGATTATATAGGCGGTAGATATTCTGTGCTTTCAGAAGTGGGCATGTTACCTGCTTGTATCATGGGTGTTAATATATCTAAATTAAGATCTAAAATTTTGAATTGCCTTAAAGATAAAAATAAAATTTTTTTAAAAAACAGCACGGTTAAATTTGCACACTTAATGCAGTCAAAAAAATACAATAATATAATTTTTTTGAATTATGCGCCAGAATTAGAAAAATTCTTATATTGGTGCCAACAATTAGTCAGTGAAAGTTTAGGAAAAAAAGACCTGGGTTTTTTGCCTGTAATATCAAGCGCACCCAAAGATCATCATAGTTTACTACAATTGTACTTAGATGGTCCTAAAGATAAAATATTCAATATTTTTAATATTAAAAAAAAATCAAAAGAAAAAATTAAAATAAATAAAAATATAGAATTTAAGAGTTTTCTTAATAAAAAAAAACTATCATCAATCAAAGATGCTCAAAGAAAAGCTCTTATAAAAACATTCACAAAAAATAAAATTCCATTCAGGATATTTCAAGTCGAGTCTGTTAATGAAGAGGTACTGGGGAAATTGTTTTCTTATTTTATTATTGAAACTATTATTGTTGCCAAATTACTCAATGTAGACCCATTTAATCAGCCAGCCGTTGAGCAAGTAAAAATTTATACAAAAGAATTTCTTAATTAAATATACTGAATATAATTTTTGATCTACCGTATTGTTTAACTTCTATTACCTTCAAAAAATTCGATATATCATCTTTAGATTTCTCATCTCTATGTAATATTACAATATGATTTTTAAAAAAAATTGCCTTTTTTTTAATTTTTAATAAATTCTTTAAAAAATTTTTGTCCGCAAAAGGTGGATCTAAAAATATGATATGAAATTTTTCATTTATATATTTACCTATAACATTTTCTAACTTATCAACGTACATTTTTGATTTATTTATTACAGATAACCTAATTAAGTTTTCTCTCAATAAATTTGCAGCATAGGAGTCCTGTTCAACAAAAGTAACCTTCTTAGCACCTCTTGAAATACATTCTATACCAAATGATCCAAAACCAGAGTACAAATCTAAAATATTTGAATTTTCAATTTTTACATTGATTAAACTTGAGTGTTTTAAAATATTAAAAATGTTCTCTTTTACTGAGTCTTTCAGGGGTCTTGTATTAGAATTTTTAGAAAAATTAATAGATCTACCTTTTAACAAACCGCTAATGATCCTCATCTTTTATTTATCACTTTCCAACCAATATCTCTCCGAAAAAAACCATCTTTCCAATTCAACTTTTTGATATTTGAAATAATTCTTTTTCTAATTTTTAAAAAACTATTGCCAATGGAGGTTACATTTAAAACTCTGCCTCCGGTGGATCTCAATTGATTTTTTACAAGCTTTGTTCCGGCATGATAAATGAAATCTTTTTTTGATAATTTAACTTTATTAATATTATTAATTTTAGTATTTTTTTTATAAACTCCAGGATATCCATTGGCACACAAAACTATCGTCATACTTTTCTGTTTTTTCCATTTTATTTTTATTTTTTTTAAATCATTTTCAATTGATTTTTTTAAAATTTTTATTAAGTCAGTTTCCAGTCTCGGCATTATTACCTGACACTCAGGATCTCCCATACGAATATTATATTCAATTAAATATGGCTCATTATTTTTGATCATTAAGCCTGCATATAAAAATCCATTGTAAGGTTTTTTCTTTTTTTTCAATGCCAGTAAAGTTGGACTTATAATTTTTGAAATTATTTTTTTTTCCAATTCTTTTGTCACAATTGGGGCCGGCGAGTATGATCCCATTCCACCAGTGTTCGGTCCTAAGTCATTTTCGTAAACACGTTTATGATCTTGTGCAGTGCCAAAAAATTTAAAATTATGATTGTCTACAATTATAAAGTAACTTGCTTCTTCTCCTTCTAAAAATTCTTCTAGAACAACTTTTTTAGAGGTTTTAAATTTCCCTCTAAATATTTCCGAGGTTGTTTTAAGCACTTGATTTCTAGTTTTACAGATTGATACACCTTTGCCCGCAGCCAAACCGTCAGCTTTAACAACTATCGGAAGATGACAACTCTCTAAAAAATTAATAACCTGATTAGTTTTCTTACAAATTTTAAATTTGGCAGTTGGAATTTTATTTTGTGCACAGATTTTTTTCATAAAAGCTTTTGACCCCTCTAATTTTGCAGCATATTTACTGGGACCAAAAACTTTGATCTTATTTTTTTTTAAAAAATCAACAATCCCATGAACTAAAGGTTCTTCTGGTCCTACTATTACTAGGTCAATTTTATAAAATTTAATTAATTTGAGAATTTTCTTAAAATTTAGAATATCTACCTGAACATTAGTGGCTAATTTTGATGTACCTGCATTACCAGGCAAGCATATTATTCTTTTAACAAAATTAGACTCATAAATCTTTTTGCATAAGGCATGCTCTCTTCCACCGCTACCAATTAATCCAATATTCATGACAGAATATATAATGTATAATTTAATGATGAGTAAAAAAAAAGCTAAACTTAATTTTAAACACAATTATTTTGAGATTGTTGAAGAAGGAGATTATGTGTTGTGCGCTGTATCAGGAAAAGAAATACTATTACAAAATTTAAACTATTGGAATGTAGATTTACAAGAGGCTTACTTTTCACCAATAGAGGCAAATAAAAGATTTATATCAATTAAAAAATAATAACTATTTCCACCGATTATGTGTCCAAATCCATTGATTTGGATTTTTTCTTATCATTTTTTCGATAACTGTATTTAATTCTTTACTAAGCTCTAATTTATCATCAAAATTTTTAGGATCTATAGCTTTTTGAAATTCAATTTTAAAATTATTATCTTCATTTCTTTCTATGTAGACAGGTATTATTTTTAAATTATATTTGATTGAAAGTTGAGCTGGTAAAGTAGTTGTGTAAGCCGGTTTTTGAAATAAAGTTATTTTAACACCTTCACTCACTCTCTGATCTATCATTAAAGCAATAGAATGTTTTCTTTTAATGTATTCAATAGCTTGCCTTACACCATTTACACCTTTTTTTATTTGATTTCTGCATACGTATTTCTCTCTCAAAAATTCCATAAATGGATTTAAAAACATATTGTTCAAAGGTCTATAAATGGTTGCTAAAGGAATATTTTTTTTTGTTATTTCCATTGACATTAACTCAAAATTTGCAAAATGACCCGAAACGAAGATCACGGGTTGATTATGTTGAATAGTCTCTTCAAGATTTTTTTCACCATCAATTTTTACGTGTGAATTACTTTTACGAAAATGCTTTAAAAACATATATTCAACAAAAGTCATCCCATAGTTTCTCCACATTTTTTTTAAAATAATACTTTTATCAACTTCAGTTAGTTCTTTTGAAAAAATTTCAAGATTATTGAATATTATTTTTTGAGATCTAAAAAAAGATCCCAACAAACTGAACAAAAATGCAAAAATTTTTCGACTAATTCTTAATCTCAAAATAAATACAATTAAAAAAAATAAGTATATAAAAAAAGATTGTAAAAAATAACCAATTATTTTAATCATTTAACTTATTTACCTTATTTATAAACTCTTCCTTTTTATTAACTTCAAGCGAAATTTTAAGATAATCGATTTTATCAAATTTAAAATCTTTAATTTTGTAATAGTCTTTCTCAGTCATAATAATTTTATAATTTTTATTTTCCGCTTCATCTATAATTTTTTTAAATTCTTTTTTAGAAAATTTATAGTGATCAGGATAAATTAATTTTTTTTCAATCATTAAACCGTTTTCTTCTATTAATTTGAAAAAATTTTCAGGATTGCCAATACCGGCGATTGCTAATAATTTTCTATTTCTAAATTTTTCTAGATTAATTGGTTTGTAATAGGAGTAAAAAAATTCTAAGTTTTTATTTATATTTAATAATTTTTCTTCAAAATTTTTATTTTTTTCACCGTTTATTAAAATAATGTCCACATTTTTTAAACAACCTAACCTTTCACGTAGAGGACCTGAGGGAATAATTAAACCATTTCCTACAAGTTGATTTTCATTAAAACAAACAATGCTTAAATTTTTTTTAACTTTGTAATCTTGCAGTCCATCATCTAGTATTGCTGTATTAAAGTTATTATTAATTGCATTTTTTAATCCATTAATTCTATTTTTATCTACTATTAAATCAGTAAAATTTTCTTTTATAAGCCTGTGTTCGTCAATATGATTTTTATAGAATTTTCTTATTATTACTGACTTTCTTCCTAGCTTGTTGAGTTCATTTGCTAAAAATAGTGACGTCGGTGTTTTACCAGTACCGCCTAAATAAATATTTCCAACACAAATAACTGAAATATCTAATTTTTTTGTTTTAATTATTTTTCTTTTCAAAAAAATCAATAAGAGCACAAATAAAGATGCCGGATATAACAAAATTGCTATTAAACCCACTTTATCATCCCAAAACTTTGGTTTATTAAATTTCATTTAATAAAATTGTTTAATAATTTCATTGTATCAATTAAAGTTTTTTTACCCAAATCTTTAATCAAATTTATATTTGAGTTTTTACTTTTAGAAGAATTTCTTAAATCTAACAATAAATGACTACTTAACTCTTCATAATTTTTAACCTGTTTTGATATACCATTTTTTTTTAAAATTTTATAAATATCTTTAAAATTATAGGTATATGGACCGTGGTAAACTCTACATCCAAGTTTTGCTGCCTCTATCGGATCTTGTCCGCTATCATTCCTTAACTTCTTGATTGTAGATTTACCAATAAAAACACTTTTTGCGTACTTAAAATAATTTTTTAAAACTCCAAAATGATTAATAATTATTACCTCTTTGTTTTGGTATATTTTTTTATTTTTATCTAAAATTTGAGTATTAAGATTAAATCTTTCAGATAAGGATTTAATACTCTTTGCCCTTTCTATGTGTCGAGGTGCAATAATTGTAATAATATCATTATAATTTTTTTTTAATTGTAAATGGGTTTTTAAACAGAAAATATCTTCACCTTTATGAGTGCTAGCCGCAAACCAAAATCTTTTTTTTAGTAAAAAATTTCTATTATTATTTTTTAATTTTTTTTCATTTATTTGATCAATCAGTTTTATATTACCTTTAAAATGTATATTTTTAGCATTTAATTCTTTTAAATACTTTTTTGTCTCTAAATTTGAGCATAGACATAAATCAAATTTTTTAAAAATTTTTTTGGCTGAACCAGGAAACAGCTTCCATCTTTTAAACGTTTTTGCAGTCAGTCTTGCATTAATGATTGCTATAGGTATTTTAAATTGACTTGCTTTAAAAATTAAATTTGGCCAAATCTCAGAGTCAACAAGAAAAATTTTATTTGGTTTCCATAATCTTAGAAATTTTTCGACTAAAAATTGAACATCTAAAGGAAGGAATCTATGCTCTACATTGCTGAATTTTGCTAATTCTGTTTTAGCTAAATTAGCCGAACTTAAAGTAGTAGTTGTTATCAAAAATTTTATTTTTTTATTTTTAGAAGTTAGTTGATTAACTACCGGTAGAATACTTTTAAATTCACCAATACTTGCAGAATGAAACCAAATAAGTTTACCATTTTCTTTTCTTTTCACATTAAAACATGAGGGAAATATTTTTTCTTTAAACCTTAAAGGATCCTCTTTTTTTATTATCTTTCTAAAATAAATTAATAAAATTAACAGGGGATATAGGATTGTGGTTAGGATTCTGTATGCAAGAATCATTTTATTTTAATTGTTTTTTATAAAGTGATTTATATTCCTCACAATTATCAATTAAAAAGAGATGATTGCCTGAATTAACAACTTTTCCATTTTTAATTACAAAAATCTTGTCTGCGTTATGAATAGTTGAGAGCCTATGAGCAATAACTAAAGTAGTTTTATTTTTTATTAGATTATTTATAGCATTTTGAACTATTTCCTCAGACTCTGCATCTAATGAAGATGTTGCCTCATCTAATAAAATAATTGGAGATTCTTTCAAAACTGCTCTAGCAATTGATATTCTTTGTTTCTGTCCACCAGATAATCTTATCCCGTTTTCTCCAATCATAGTATCATAACTTTTAGGCAACTTTTTTATAAATTCATCGGCCGCTGCAAACCTACATGCTTTTACAATATCTTCTTCTGAGGCATTTGTTTTTGCATAAGCAATATTATTTTTCACTGTATCATCAAATAATATAACGTCTTGACTTACTAAAGATAAATTTTTTCTAAGTGAACTTAATGAAATATTTTTTATATTCTGCCCGTCTATTTCTATATCTCCTTCTTGAGGGTCATAAAATCTAGGAAGTAAATTTATTATCGTACTTTTACCTGCTCCACTATGGCCTACAAAAGCTGCCATTGTATTTCCCTTAATATCAAAACTAATTTCTTTAACTGCCTTTTCCTCAGTAGACTCATATTTAAATCCAACTTTATTAAACTTAATATTTGAGTCTTTTAATATTAATTTTGGAGCACTATCCAATTCTTTAATTTGAATTTCCTTATCAATAATATTACTAATTCTCTTGAAAGCAGCAGCCCCTTGGTAAGCAGCCATGTTTATTGTCGCTAGTGACCTTATAGGTTGATAAGCAAGCATCATTGCAGCTAAGAAAGAAAAAAAATTATTAACCTCGAGCTCTCCAGATGCAATAAGTTTTCCTGAAAAAATAATAAAACCTGCAATCATAAATCCTGTTAGAGTTTCCATAATTGGTGTAGCTCTAATTAATACGCTTCCTATTTTTATATTTTTTTCTACTAGATCATCAATAACTTGCTCAGCTTTTTCATTTTCTTCATTCTCTTTTTGATAAATTCTTATCATTTTAGATCCTTTAAATATTTCAGTTAAAAAAGATGCTAGATTTCCTGAAGAAATTCCAGCCATAGAGGTTGCTTTTCCAATTCGTTTACCCAAAGATTTTGCTAGTCCGGCGGCTAAAGGCATCATTAAAATTGCAAATAAAGCAAGTTTCCAATTTTGATAAAACATTAAAGAAACAAGTGCTATTACTGAAAAAGTGTCTTTCATTAAATTCAAAACTCCAGTGCTTACAAGGTTTTGAATATGTTTGGTGTCGTACATTACATTTGAAATGTATTTTCCAGAGTGTCTATTGTCCAATGTTTGAATGTCTGAAGTGAGAATATTATACGCAACTTTTTTTTGCAGAGCGCCAGCTACTTCTTCTCCCACTCTAATGATATTTATTCTAGCCAAATAAAGGGATAGCCCCTTGCTAGAAAAAGCAATTATAATTAGCAAAGGTATTGACCATGCAAATACTTTATTTTGTTCTATAAATATTTTTTTTACTGCAGGATCTAACAACCAGGCTATGCCTGAGGTGCTTGCAGCTACAATTAATGAGAGAACTAATGCTATTAAAATTTTATTAATATGCTTTTTAACATATTCTTTAAATAATCTTTTTAAAATGATTTTTAGTTCTTCAAATTTCATATTAAATGCTTAGCGAGTAAATTCCTAAAAATAGAAATAAACCAGTATAATTATTAAATTTAAATAGTTTCAAATAATTGTTATTTTTTTTTTTAAACTTTATTAATTGGTATATAAGGCTAAAAATAAATATTGTTATGAAAAAAGAGAAAATATTTTTCCCAAGGGAATCGGCAAATAGATAAATGATTAAAACTATAAAAACCATATATGAAAATGAAACAAACAAATTAATATTTTTTTTAAATTTTATAGAAGTAGATTTTAATCCAATTATTTCATCATCCGACATATCTTGAGCTCCATAAATTGTGTCATAACCCAATGTCCAAAATATGGCTGAGACATAAAGAATTAAAATATCAATGGTTACGTTATTATTAACTGCTGCCCATGCCATAACTATACCCCAATTGAAAGTAATGCCTAAAAATAGTTGTGGCCAATAAGTAATCCTTTTCATAAACGGATAGGAAAATGCCAATAACATTGAGCTCATACCTAAAATAATTGTAAATAAATTGAATTGTATTAAAACTAAAAACGCTATTGCGCAAAGAATCAAAACATAAATTAATGATTGTTTAACAGTTATTTTTCCGGCAGCGATAGGACGTCTTTTTGTTCTTTTTACTTTTTTATCAAATTCTTTATCAACAATATCATTAAAAATACATCCTGCGCTTCTCATCAAAACCGATCCTAAAAAAAATAATATTAAATAATTAAGAAATAGACTTGAGCTTTGATCCGAAAAATTAGCGTAGGCCAATCCCCATGAACAAGGCCAAAATAAAAGCATAAAACCTATTGGCTTGTTTAATCTAGTTAATTCTATGAATATTTTTATATGTTGCATGAAATATTACTTGTAAATATC
>MDTG01258974.1_pt1 | contig 14349 bp, 8 predicted proteins | sample 811421 | NCBI WGS metagenome assembly MDTG01 (sample SAMN05326645, study PRJNA326480) | marine metagenome | isolation source: seawater | place: Pacific Ocean: South East | collected 2011
AATATGCAGTGGTATTAGAGGTCCCTCAGGTAATGGTTGAAGCTAGACTTGATAACAACTATACATGGTTTCCAATCACACTAACTATGCAAACTGAAGGTCCAAATATTCCAGAAATTATATCATCAATTGAAGGTAATATTTGTGAAGGTGATGAAATTAGTTTATCTATTGATGTTTCTGATAACGCAAGTATTTTATGGTCAAACGGCACTACTAATGAAAGTACAGTTGTAAATAGCTTAGGCACACATTCTGTAACAGTTAGCACCCAAGATTCGGAATGTTCAACTACAAAATATATTGAGTTAAACGGCATTAATACACCAGATATTGATGATATAACAATCTGTCTTAATACACCTACTGAACTTTCAATTGAATCTGAGTATTTAGTAACATGGTATGATGAAAATATGAATATTGTTGGAGATGGTAATACTTACACTACAGCTAACATAGATGAGAATGTAACATATTATGTGTCAAATACATATGATGAGAATCAAGTTGGACCTGAAGAACATAGTGGCGCTTCTAATTACAGTGGTGGGAATGATGCAATTGGTTTCTTATCTTTTGATGCGTTAAGTCCTTTTACATTAGAAAGTATAAAAGTATACAGCGATTTACCAGCAGAAAGAACTTTCATTTTAATGACTTCAAATGGCAATGTTATCGCTGAGCATACTGAGTTTATAGGTTATTCAGACAATGAGCCGCAAACTGTAATTTTAAACTTTGACATTCCTATTGGTGAGGACTATATTATAGGAACAGATGGCGATGTGAATGAAAACAATATTGGCGGTCAAAATCCAAGACTAAGAAGAACTGGAACTGAAGGTAATTTATCTTACCCCTATCAAATTGATGGCATTGTTTCTATTAATAATTCTATTTATTACGGAAGTGGTTTTGACGGATCTATGGGAGATGAGTACACAAACTATTATTACTATTTATATGATTGGCAAATAGCTACAGAGGCAACTACTTGTATTAGTCCTTTTTCCATTACCGTTAATGGTAGCAATACTACAACTTCAGAATCAAGTTGTGATAGTTTTGAATGGAATGATTCAATATATTATGAAAGTGGCGTTTATTCTTATGAATTTTACAATGAATTAGGGTGTTTAAACCAGGAAGTCTTACTATTAACAATTAATAATTCCTCAAATTCTTTTCTTGAAGTTACTTCTTGTGATAATTATGATTGGAACGGGATTAATTACACAGAAAGTGGCCAATATTCTGTGGAGAGTATAAATGAGTTTGGCTGTTCCCAAACAGATGTTCTATCGTTATTAATAGAATCGTCTACAAGTTCTTTTGAAGAAGTTACTTCTTGCGACAATTACGAATGGAATGGAATAAATTATACTGAAAGTGGCCAATATACTTTCGAAATTACAAATGAATTTGGGTGTACACACACTGATTATTTATCACTTACAATTAATAATTCGACTTCTTCATTTGAAAATATGACAGCATGTGAAAGTTTTGAATGGAATGGAGTTACATACACAGAAAGCGGCGAATACATATTTGAGAGTATAAATGAAATAGGCTGTATCAACACAAATACTCTAATACTAACTATTTTAAATAATTCTGTATCGGAGGAAATCGATACTGTAGTATGTAATGAGCTTAATTGGAATGGTATTGATTACAATTCTAGCGGCACATATTTTTATGAGTCCATTAACGAGTTAGGATGTACATATACCTCAAACCTTTATTTAACGGTCAATTATTCTTCGGGTTCAAATGAACAGATAACATCGTGTGAAAGTTTTGAATGGAATGGAGAATTTTATACTGAAAGTGGTGAATATTTTTATGAAACAATAAATGAATTTGGCTGCTCAAATACAGATACACTTATTTTAATCATCAACGAAACAGCAACATACTCCGAAAATATTTCTTCATGTGAAAGTTATGAATGGAATGGAATAAATTATACTGAAAGTGGAACGTATAGTTATGTTACTACAAGTTCTTTTGGGTGTGACTCAACTTCCACATTAATACTAACAGTTTTACCACTTATTACTCAAAATAATATTATTGGGAGCCCTAATGTAACAGAGTTTTCCATTCAAAGCTATTCTATCGAAGATAATGGGAATTCATTGGAATGGTCGGTAACTGGAGGAGTTATTATTTCAAACAACAATAACAATGTAGAAATACAATGGGCAGGAGCAGGTGAAGGAATAATAACGGTATTAGAATCAAATGGTGAATGTGACTTCTTAAATACATATACAATAATTATAGATAGTGAACAAGTAGAATCATGGAACTGTATTAATGATTTTTGTATTGATCCACTAGATGGATCTGGAGAATATGAAATATTAAGTGATTGTCAAGAAAAATGTGAAAATCATACCTCCGTAGCTGAAAATAGAATTGAATTATTAATTTATCCTAATCCCTCGAAAGATATTTTTAATCTAGAATTAAATTCTGTAAATAATAGTTGTCAAATATTCGTAACAAATTTAATGGGTAAAAAAATATATTCAGAAACTATTATTGGACATGGTTCAAAGCTGACTCAAATTGATTTATCTGATTTTTCTAGTGGAGTATATAATCTGTCTTTAATTGAAGATGATTTAATAACAAACTATCTGTTAATCCTTAATTAAAATGAAGAAACTATCTTTTCTTATAATAAACTTTATTTCTTTTTCTGTTCTATTTTCGCAGCCACTGATGGATGGTATGGGAATAATTACACATTCAACTGAATTTGGTAATGGTCCAAGTTTTCAGATTTTTCAAGCTGGAGATAATGAGAATGCACCATTAGGTAGTAATTGGTCTACAACATTTTACACTCCTGATGCAGCAATTTACAGCCAATGGAGCGATATTGGAGCAGTATTTGGCATAGCCATTGATAATGAAAAAAATATCTATTTATCTGCTTCACCTATTATGTATTACACAGCAAACTCTGGAGCAGCAGGATTTGGAGGAGTTTATAAAGTTAATAACGATGATTGGAGTATTTCTAGCTTTATTACAACAGGTAATGGCATAAATGATATGCCTAATATTGGTTCAGGTATTGGTAACGTATGCTATGACAAGTTCAATAATCAACTTTTAATTACTAATCTTGAGGATGGAAAAATCTACAGATATGATATGAATGGTGTTCTGCTTTCTACATTTGACCCTTTCACTTTAGACGATAATTCTGGTGGTTTCGCAGGCTATAATGAGGGGATTTGGGGTATTAATGTGTTTGAAGATCAATCATCCGTCAAAGTATACTTTTCTCGAATTGTTGATAATAATACTCCATCAATTTGGTATGTTGAACTTGATGAAAATGGTGAATTTTATGGTACTGAAGTTTTTTGTTTCGATGTGACTGGAGGTTCAGTAAATGTAGTATCAGACTTAACTTTTGATTCTCAAATGAATATGTATATCGCTGAAAGGGGTCAAAATGGATTTTCTTTAGGTTCAGGATATAATGCGCATAATTCTAGAGGAATTAAATATAAATTTGAGAATAATAATTGGATTCTTGATGAAATATTGTATGTCGGTGCATATGGTTATGGAGCAAATACTTCAGGCGGAGTAGCAATCAGCGATAATAATAACGTAAATACCGAAGAAAATTGTGAAGGATATGTTTGGTATTCTGGCGATGCGCTTACTGGTTGTTGTGATATTTATGGAGCTACTGGTATTCCACCAAATGCTGGCAATACTATAAATAATTCTGTTTTCGTAGATGTTCAAGATATCGGTTCAGCCGTTGGATTAAATAAAGGTGCATTCGGTGATATTGAAATTTACACTGAACCAAAAGAAGGCGCAATATTTATTGATTCAATTTTATATAAGTGTGAAAACTCCTCAATTCAGTTAAATGCGGTAGGAGGAACAAATTATGAATGGTCACCCTCTACTGGATTAAATAATCCATTTATAAGTGATCCAATATCTACTACTGATACAAATATTAACTATACAGTTACAGGAAAAGTATGTGCTGGAGAAATTGACACAGCAGAAGTAATTATTGAAATTATTAATGGTATAAACACTGATACAATAAACTTTGATATTTCTGATTATAATGGTTTTAATACATCTTGTATAAACTCTAATGATGGATGGATTTCACTTAATATTTCACTTGATGATTTTTCATTAAGCTGGGTTAATGGCTCTAATTCAAACTATATCTCTGGACTTTCATCAGGTGTTTATGGCGTAGAGATTGAAGATACTTTTGGATGTAGTTACAACCTTTCTGCTGAAATTATTAGCCCAACAGAAATAATTACTAATTTAACAAGTTCTGATTATAACTCATACGGAGTGAGTTGTTATGAATCAAGTGATGGATACATAATTTCCAATATTAGTGGTGGAGTTCCGCCTTATAGTTATTTATGGTCCGAAAACAATATTACCTCGCCGAATATTTATAATTTAAGTAGTGATATGTATTTTTTAGAGATCACTGATTTAAATGAATGTCAAGAAATTGAAAATATAACTCTCTCTGAGCCAATACCATTAAGTAATGCATTTACTGTTTCAGACTACAAAGGTTTTAATACAAGTTGCTTTAATTCAAATGATGGCTTTGTAAACATAAATATGAATGGAGGAGTAGCCCCATATGATTACATATGGAGTAATGGATATAACGACTCTTTTAATGAGAATTTATCTTCTGGCGTTTATTTCTTACAAGTTACTGATGAAAATAATTGTTCTTATTTTGAAAGCTTCGACTTAATATCACCTACAGAAATAATTACTTCAATTGAAAGTATAAATAACTACAATGGATTTGATATCAGTTGTTATGGTAGTAGTGATGGTGAGATTCTTTTATCAGTTCAAGGTGGAAATCCATTATATACTATAAATTGGAGTTCTGGACAATCATCACATAATATTGACGGATTACAATCAGGTCAATATGTAGCTCAGGTTTCAGATTTAAATGGATGTGTTGTATTTGATTCCATAACATTAATTGAGCCTACTGCACTGACACAAAATATTCAATCAGCTAATAATTATAATGGTTTTGATATCAGTTGCGATAATTACTTGGATGGGGGCATCGACTTATCGGTAAATGGTGGTGTCACTCCTTACAATTTTAATTGGAATAATAGTGCAACAAGTGAAGATTTAGTGAACGTTGCAGCAGGTAATTATAACGTATCTGTTACAGATGCAAACAATTGTCAAATAAGCTCAACAATAAATCTTAATGAACCTACGCCTTTTTCTTTTTCTTCTATAATTTCAGACTATAATGGCTATAATGTTAGTTGCTTTAATGGAAGTAATGGCTTAATCGACTATACGATTGGAGGAAGTGTTAGCCCTTATAATTTCAATTGGAATGGTCCAAATGGATTTACAAGTAGTAATGAAGATATTAATAACTTATCATCAGGCGATTATTCACTTCAAGTAATTGATGATAATGGATGCTTACATTCTGCTAGTTTTAACTTCATAGAACCTTCGAATTTAATTTCTGAAATTAATTCATTAACAGATTATAATGGTTTCGATATTAGCTGTAATGGCTATAATGACGGTTCTGTAGCAACAGTATATTCTGGAGGTGTGCCACCACATGATATTTTTTGGGAGAATGGCTTAAATTCGGATACATTGACTAACCTATTTGCTACGGATTACTTATCTCTTATAATTAGAGATTTGAATAACTGCCAAATTGAAGATTCGATACAATTAATAGAGCCCTCTCCACTAATCTCTGTTATTAGCTCAGCAAATGATTATAACGGGTATGATATTAGTTGTCATAATTACTCTGATGGTGGAGTAAATTTAAATATTACTGGTGGGATTAGTCCTTATTTAACATCTTGGAGTAATGGTGAAAACATTGAAGACTTAAATAATTTAAGTGAAGGTCTTTATTCTGTTTCAATTTCTGATCAAAACAATTGTTTAGATTATAAACAAATAATTTTAAATGAACCTACTCCGCTAAATTTAAACTTTGATTTAAGTAACTATAATGGTTTTAATATTAGTTGTTATGGATTTGAAGACGGCTATATCAACTCAGTAATTAGTGGTTCTGTACCTCCTTATTCATTTCAATGGAATACAGGAATAAATACTCAAAATCTAGATCTTCTTTCATCAGAATATTATAATCTTCAAGTTACTGATTTAAACAATTGTGAGGCTTTTGGAGAAGTTACTCTTACCCAACCAAATGATTTCTTTATAAATTTAGAATTCTCAAGTGACACTTGTAGTAAAGGTATTGGTAAGGGAGAAGTTGATATAACACCAGATATTAATCCTTATCAAATTTTATGGTCGAATGGAGAAACATCTTATGAAATCAATAATTTATACAGTGGTAATAATTCTGTAAGTGTGACAGATATCTTTGGTTGCGAAAAATCAATTGATTTTTTAACTGGAAACTTACCCAGTCCTACAGCTAACTTTTACATAGAGCCTGAAAAAGATAGCTTATTCTTTCAAGTAAATTCTAATCTTAATTTCTTTGATCAAAGTACTGATAGTTGGTCCATTATAGATTCATGGAATTGGGATTTTGGAGACGGTTATAGAGATACAATTATAAATACAAACCATTCTTACAACTCCATTGGTTACTATAATGTATTATTAAGAATTCATAATATTCATGGGTGTATGGACACTATTTCAAAAATTCTTGAAATAAGTGATTTTAAAATACATATACCCAATGTATTTACACCACAAGGAGATTTAATTAATGAACGATTTATTGCCAATGGAATTGGTATAAATGAATTAAGTATGATAATTTTTAATAGATGGGGTGAAGTAATGTTTTCAACCACTGATAAAAATCTTGGATGGGATGGAACAAATCAGTCAACTGGAAAGAAATGTAAACAAGACGTTTACATTTATGATGTGAATGTAACTGATGTATTTGGAGACATACACCGATTCACTGGAGATGTGACTCTAATTGATTAGACTCAATAAATTCTTGCAAAGTATTTAGATAGTTTTGGTAACCCATTGTTTGGAGAACTCCATCTTGGCCATGATTAGCTCATTCAAATCTTATTTAAGTAGAATCTGAACCGGAATAATTAGCTATTGTAGCTTCTTCTTTAGTAATGGCTACATAATCGTCTTTAATTAAATCTTTAATAAAGTTCAATACTTCTTTTTCAGAGTGATTACAACACGTTACAAAAAAATAATAGATATTAATATTATAAAATGTAGTCAATAGCTTATTAATTAGTATTAATTCACAATAAACCAATCATTTCTGAGATTCGGTCTATTATATCTTAAAACTGACTTTGACTTCCAGTCAATGAGTTCAAAGCCAGAAGCTGAGCATATCGCCTGTCCAGCAGCAGTATCCCATTCCATTGTTGGAGAGAATCGAGGATAGCAATCCGCTAAGCCCTCTGCCACCATACAGATTTTTAACGAACTGCCTTTTGAAATCATATATATATCTCCATGTTTTGACTTCATTTCATCAATGAAATCATCCGTCTCTGATGATAGATGAGAACGACTTGCTACTATAGTGTATCTGTCTTCTTGTCGTTCTATTGGTAATTGAATTCCATTTTCTATTAAACTAGCAACAGAGTAATTGTCTAAATCTACTTTAACTTTATAAGCTCCCAAAGCGTGTGAGGAAAAGTATAAATCGTTTAAAATAGGGGCGTAAATAACGCCAATAGTTGGTAGTTGATTTTCAACCAAAGCAATATTAACAGTAAACTCTCCATTTCGTTTGATGAACTCTTTTGTACCATCAATAGGGTCTACTATCCAAAGTCTAGACCACTTTTTTCTAATATCGTAAGGGATATCTTTACCTTCTTCGGATAGTATAGGTATTTGAGTTTCTTTCAAATACGATTCAATAATATTATGAGAGGCTATGTCGGCTTTAGTCAATGGTGAGTCATTTGATTTTAGCTGAATATCAAAGTCATCTGATTGATAGATCTCAACAATCTTTTTAGCAGCTTGTAAAGCGGCATCAATTGCTATTTTTAATAACTCTTGACTCATTTTATAATCATAGCTGCACCAATGGTTTCATTAGTTTGCTCATCTATTATTATTAGACTACCTGTTTGTCTATTCTTTTTGTAGACATCGTAAAAAAGCGGCTTAGAGCTTCTAATAGATATTCTTGCGATATCATTCATTTCAATTGCCTGAACACCTTCTATTCTGTGTAATGTGTTGATATCAATTTTATATTTGATTTCTTTTACTAAGGCCAAACACTCATTAGTAGTGTGCTTAATTATAACTTTGGTTCTGGATTGAAGAGATTTTTGACTCATCCACGCAACCAAAACTTCAATATCTTGATCAACTTCCGGAATATTATTTTCTCGCACTAACATATCTCCTCGGCTTATATCAATTTCATCCTCTAAAGTTATAGTGACTGACATTGGCGAAAAAGCCTCATTAATAGATTCACCACTCAAATCAATACTTTTTATTGTTGAAGTAAAACCTGATGGAAGTGCCTTAATTTTATCTCCAGGCTTAAACACTCCTCCCTCTACTCTACCTGCAAAACCTCTGTAATCTTGATGATCTAAAGTATGTGGACGTATAACTGACTGTACAGGAAAACGACAATCTACATGGTTATAATCACTCGAAATATGAACATGCTCAAGATGATACATTAAGGTACTACCTTCGTACCAATGCATATTTTTTGAACGGTTTACAATATTATCTCCGTTCAATGCTGATACAGGGATAAACTGAATGTCTTTAATATCTAACTTGGAAGAAAAGGCCTTAAAGTCTCTTACTATATTTTCATACACTTCTTCACTGTAGTCCACTAAATCCATTTTATTGATACAAACTATGGCATGTGGTATTCTTAGCAAAGAAGCAATAAATGCATGACGATGGGTTTGCTCCAACATCCCTTTTCTAGAGTCAATAAGTATGATGGCAAGATTGGCAGTCGATGCGCCCGTAACCATATTTCGTGTATACTGAATATGCCCTGGAGTATCGGCAATGATAAATTTTCTCTTTGGTGTAGCAAAATATCTATAGGCAACATCAATGGTAATACCTTGCTCCCTTTCTGACTTTAAGCCATCGGTTAAAAGTGATAAATCTACATAATCAAAGCCCTTATTCTTGCTAGATTCTTCTACAGCATCAAGCTGGTCTTGAAAAATGGATTTACTATCATACAACAATCTACCAATCAAGGTACTTTTACCATCGTCTACACTTCCAGCGGTCGTAAATCGTAATAATTCTATGTTACTATTGCTACTCATTGCTTAAAAATATCCTTGTTTTTTTCGATCTTCCATAGCTGTTTCAGCCCTCTTATCATCTGCACGTCCACCACGCTCAGTTGTTCGCGTAGTAGCTACTTCTTCAATGACTTTTTCTAAAGTATTGGCAGTAGATTCTACTGCTCCAGTGATAGGCATGTCACCACACGTTCTGTATCGAACAGTCATTTCTTTTACTTCTTCAGTATCTTTTAAAGTAATATACTCTGAGTTAGCTAGAATAACGCCATCTCTAACAACGCATTCTCTTTTGTGAGAAAAATATAGGCTAGGTAGTTCTATATTTTCAGCTTTGATGTATTCCCAAACATCCATTTCTGTCCAATTTGAAATAGGGAAAACTCTAAAGTGCTCACCGTAATGTTTTCTACCATTAAATAGATTCCATAACTCTGGTCGCTGATTTTTTGGATCCCACTGACCAAATTCATCACGGTGTGAGAAAAAGCGTTCTTTAGCTCTAGCTTTCTCCTCATCACGCCTAGCTCCACCCAAAGCGGCATCTACTTTATACTCTTCTAAAGTATCCAATAGTGATACTATTTGCAATGAATTCCTTGAAGCATCGGCGCCAGTTTCTTCTTTTGCTCTACCCTTGTCAATAGACTCTTGGACTGAGCCTACAATAAGCTTTACACCTAACTTTTCTACCAGCTCATCTCTAAATTGTATAGTTTCTGGAAAGTTGTGCCCAGTATCAATATGAATTAATGGGAAAGGTATATTAGCCGGGTAAAATGCTTTTTTTGCTAGATGAGTAAGAACAATAGAATCTTTCCCTCCTGAAAATAATAAAACTGGGTTTTCAAATTGTGAAGCAATTTCTCTAATGACAAATATAGCCTCCGACTCTAACTCTCTTAAATGATTTATTATATAATTACCCATTCACTCTTTTATCAATTAATTGTAATATTTTCTGTACAGACTCTTCAACACATTCTGACTGTGTATCAATTTCTAAATCGGCATTTAATGGTTTTTCATAAGGTGCCGATATACCCGTCATATTTGTAATTTCTCCTTTTCGTGCTTTTTGGTAAAGCCCTTTCACATCCCTTCGTTCACATTCTTCCAAAGAGGTACAAATATAAATTTCTATTGTCTTATCACTTCCTACAATCTTTTTTACATCTTCTCTATCCTTTTGGTATGGAGAAACAAAACTTGCTAATGTCACTATTCCTGCATCGACAAAAAGATTGGCTATCTCGGCTATTCTACGAATGTTTTCAGTTCTATGTTCTGAAGAAAATCCTAAGTCTTTATTTATTCCTTGACGGATGTTATCTCCATCCAAACTATATGTAGAAATATTTCTTTTGTGTAGCGCATTCTCCAAAGCATTTGCAATGGTTGATTTGCCAGAGCCTGACAGTCCAGTAAACCATATTAAAAAAGCCTTGTGTTTGTGCAGCTTTTCTCTCTCCGATTGACTAACAGTAAATTGATATTTAGTTGTATTTTTACTCATGTGAGTTAACTTCTATTTTGCAAACCAAAATTAGATTTATACCAAACTTTTTCATGCAAATAGTATAGAACCATTTTGGTAATAACTTCGGCTATTCCTATTTTTAATCCAACGAAAGGATTTCCTGAAATCAACCATCCGATTAGTATAGTATCCAGCGTTCCAACTAATCGCCAACTAAAGGTTTTTAAAATATGACGTTTTTTACTATTAGCTACTGAAGATTTAAACCAAATCCTTTCATGTAAATAGTATAAAATCATTTTAGAAATTGTCTCAAGAACACTAATTTTTACTCCTGTGAATAAATCGCCTGTAATTAGCCATGAAAGTAACAACGTATCTAAAGTACCTATTAATCGCCAACTTAAGGTTTTTGCTATATGTCGTTTACTTAATATCAAATTTTCAAAAAAAATTTACTTACCAATAGAATACACATCGAAGCCTAATTCTTTTAAGTACTGAGCATCTAAAATATTTCTGCCATCAAAGATTTTTGCCGGCTTCACAACACTTTTGAAAATACTTTCCCAATCATAAGATTTAAATTCATCCCACTCTGTAATTATAGCAATAGCATGAGAATCTTTACATGCTTCATATGGGTTTTCAACACATGTTAATGCTCTGTTATTTTCCTGAGATGAACGACTATTTAGATAATCTAAATCGGCTAACATGCGTTGCTCACTTACTTTTGGATCATAGACATATATCTCAGCACCATTTTCAATCAGTAAGTCTGCAATATAAATAGCCGCCGACTCTCTTGTATCGTTTGTATTTTTCTTAAATGCCCATCCTAAAAGCGTGATTTTCTTACTAGATACTGTACCGAATAGGGATTTCATAATATTCTTGGCAAAGCGTTCTTTTTGGTAGTCATTGATTTTTATTACCTGATTCCAATACTCGGACACTTCATCTAAATCTAGTGATTTTGCAATGTAAACTAAATTCAGAATATCTTTCTGAAAACAGCTCCCACCAAATCCTACTGAAGATTTCAGAAATTTAGGTCCTATTCTAGAATCCATTCCGATAGCATTAGCAACCTCATCCACATCAGCTCCTGTTGCTTCACACAGGGCAGAGATACTGTTAATAGAGCTAATACGCTGGGCTAAAAAAGCATTGGCCACTAACTTAGAAAGTTCTGATGACCATACATTCGTGGTGTATATTTTTTCTTTTGGTATCCAATTGGCATAAATCTCAACAAGCTTGTTTATGGCCTCTTTTCCATTTTTTGTTTGCTGACCTCCAATTAATACTCTTTCTGATTTAAATAAATCTTGAATGGCAGTACCTTCAGCTAAAAATTCAGGGTTAGATAGTACTTCAAAATTCACGCCATTTCCCGTTAAATCGAGTATAGATTGAATAGCCTCTGCTGTTCTTACTGGCAAGGTTGACTTTTCGACAACAATCTTATCAGTTTTAGCTACTTTGGCAATTTGTCGAGCACATAATTCTACATACTTCAAATCTGCCGCTTGCCCTTTGCCTTCACCATATGTTTTTGTTGGTGTATTAACGGCGATAAAAATCATTTCAGATTCTACAATAGCTTTGTCAATATCAGTTGAAAAGAAAAGGTTTCTTCCTCTAGCTTCTTTTACTACCTCAGCTAAACCTGGCTCATACACTGGTAAATTATCAAAATCAGCGTCGTTCCATGCGTCTATTCTATCTTGATTTACGTCAACAACATTAACCGTAATTTCTGGGCATTGCTTTGCAATAACAGCCATCGTTGGTCCTCCAACATAACCTGCCCCAATGCAACATATATTCTTAATCTTCATAGTACATTAAATCTTTTTAAATGTATCAATTATTCATGAACAATTATTATATAAATGTTATTTTTTAAATGTGTATGCTAGTGCTAGCCCAAGATGATATCCACTTGAAGAGGAAATATCTATACTGTTAGCATTCTTAGTGTATAAACTAAATTGAATATTTTTTGAATTAAAATGGTATTTAAATTGCAAACTATTTTTTTCCAGACCCCCTACATGATAACCCAAAATAAATTCATGTTGTTTAAATGATTTATGTAAATCAAGAGAGAATCTAGGCACATCATACATACTAATTCTATGATCAAAAGATACAGTGTAGGCATCAATAAAATCACTTAATACAGCTTTATTAAAAAATCCACCAAATCTGGTAGGTAAAACAAATCTGCGACTTTCTAAATAAGGCTGAAACAACCTTTCTAAAGTATCCAACTCACTGAAGTAAGAGTCAGAGTCTATATTGTCAATGTCATCAATTTGAATTGGTTCTAATTCATCTGAATTAATGATTTCAAAATGATTTGTTGATTCTTTATCCCAATTTATAAATCCTAAATCTCTCAATGAAAGCTGATAATTACCTCCGTACAATTCATCTTTATAATCAATCCCTAACGATACCCCTCTTCCATTTGTGTTGAATAAGTCACCAAACTTATTGTTGTTAAAAAATAAGTTAGAAGAGTTATCAATGTAATCTTCCCAATCTCCTACTTCCACTCCTTCAACTGAAACATCATAGCCAAAAGACTCACCGTATTCACCAGAGCTAATAGTTAATCTTGAAAATTCACCAGACACAAACTGATGCCCTGCAATAAATGAAAGTGAAGCGGAAATTTTATCTGTAAAAGAATAGCTAAAAGTAATATCTGAGTAATGGCACAAAAATCCCTCTAAAGGCAATAAATCAATTTCTTCACCTAACATTGAGGTATTTCCATACAAAGCTAGTCTGAAAATTTCTTTTCCAAATTTTCCGTACATATTTACATGGTTACCTAGGGCTATACTCATTCCTTGCGGAGAGGAATATTTTATCTCATTATTTAAATCTAAATATATGGTATTAACATCACTCATAGAATTGAGTAATTCTAATTTCTGAGTATCATCAATATAGTCTAAAGAATTTAAAATAGTCTCAACACTAAATGCAGAATTGAATATGCCTGCATCTGAATTAATTTCAATTAAATGATTCTGAGCCAAAAGTACAAACGGGATTGTAACAATTGATATTATTAGAGTTATTTTCTTCATTTTAAAATTGTAAAGAGTTTAAAAATTGATGTACAGCTAAAATGGGCTACTCAAAAGTTTCTTCACTAATTAATGTTTCAAAGTTTGCAATGATTGTAAAATTAATATTGTAATCACTGTATAATTTCACAAACTGATTAGATGGATCTGTATTGAGAGTCGCTTCAATTCCAATTTGAGTAGTATTATTTAGCATATTACTTAAATCTTCAAATGGAAACATTAAGTTACTTCTTGTAGGCTGAATTGTTATGCCGTTTTCGTCTAATTCACTTGCCTGAACAATGTTTTCACTTACCAGCTCTGTTAGTAATGTGCCATCTTCATTCATCAATTGCATTTTAAATTCTGCTGTAAATGGAAAACCGTTGTTCACTATGATTGAAAATGAACCATTTTCAATTAT
>MDTG01301262.1_pt1 | contig 14349 bp, 11 predicted proteins | sample 811421 | NCBI WGS metagenome assembly MDTG01 (sample SAMN05326645, study PRJNA326480) | marine metagenome | isolation source: seawater | place: Pacific Ocean: South East | collected 2011
TTTGTAACAAGAAAAATTATTATTGCACTTTGTAAAATTAAATTAGGACTACAAAAAACACTTTATCTAGGTAACCTGAATGCTAAACGTGATTGGGGTCATGCTAAGGATTATGTTGAAGCACAATGGTTAATATTACAACAAAAAAGACCTGATGATTATGTAATTGCGACAGGTAAAACTTATTCGGTAAAATTCTTCATTGAGAAGGCAGCAAAGTATTTAAATCTAAAATTAAAATGGAAGGGTAAAGGCATCAATACTAAAGCTTATGACAGCAAAGGGAATTGTATAATTGAATGCGATAAAAAATATTTTAGACCTACTGAAGTTGATATTTTATTGGGAAATGCAAATAAAGCAAAAAAAATCTTAAAATGGAAACCAAAAACTAAAATAGACGCCTTGGTTAAAGAAATGATAGATGCAGATTTAAAAAGTATATAAAAATTATCAAATGCAAATTTTCATAACTGGTATTGCAGGCTTTCTAGGTTCAAATTTAGCTGATTACTATATTAAAAAAGGTTTTAAGGTTGTAGGTTGTGATAATCTCGTTGGTGGCGAATTAGAAAATGTTAATCCAAAAGCAAAATTTTATAATGCAGATTGTGAAGACCTTGTAAAGATGAGGAAGATTATAAAGGATGTTGATGTAGTTATCCATGCTGCAGCATATGCTCATGAAAATCTATCAATTTTTTCTCCTAACCTAATTTCAAAAAATATCATTAATGGTTCAACATCCGTTTTTAGTGCAGCGGTTTCTAACAAAGTAAAACGAATTGTTTTTTGTTCTTCAATTGCAAGGTATGGTGAAGTTAGAATACCTTATTTGGAAAATGGACCAACAAAGCCATCTGACCCATACGGTATTTCAAAATTAGCAGCTGAAAAAATTCTAATTAATTTATGTAAAACTTACGGTGTGGAATATAACATTGCAGTACCTCACAATATAATTGGTATTAAGCAAAAATATGATGACCCTTTTAGAAATGTAGCTTCAATTATGATAAATCTAATGTTACAAAATAGACGACCAATTATTTATGGAGATGGTGAACAAAAGAGAAGCTTTTCTGATGTTGATGATTGTATTTACTGTATAGATAAACTTGCTACAGATCCTGATATAAAATTTGAGTTAGTAAATATTGGCCCAGGTCCTGAAAATGAAATATCAGTAAATGATTTATTTAAAAAAATATCTAACCAAGTTCAGTTTAATCAAGAGCCTATATACAAACCAGAAAGAGTAAATGAGGTTAAAAATGCTGTTTGCTCATCTTCATTGGCTGAAAAATTATTTAAGGTGAAATCAAATCAAGATATCGAGGGCATAATATCCAAAATGATACAATTTATAAAAATAAAAGGGGTTAAAAAATTCAATTATAATTATGAGATAGAGATAAATAACGAACTAACCCCAGATACATGGAGTAAAAAATTAATTTGAGAACTTTCGAAAATTTATTTTCTAAAGAAAAAGATATTGAAATTCAGTCACTAACATATGGATTGAACCTTTTTATTCCAACATTTGTATTAATTTTATCTTCTCTGTTTCAAAATTATGAGTTAACAGCTGAGCTTGGTATTTTAATTGGTTTTAATATTATTTTTACACAAATATTTTCATCTAATGCTAGAAGTTTAATAATTTCAAACAAATCACTTTCATCCCTAAAAAGTTTTCTTCTATTCAGAATTTTAATATCAATTGTAATTTTAATATTTAATTTAATTATTATTCATCATTATGAATTTGTTTATAAGCATATATTATTACAATTATCAATTTTAATTGTTTTACAATGGTTAAATGAATTGGTTTTAACATATTTTGAAATTTATAAAAAAAAAAATGAAATTAAATTTTATCTTTATTTTAAAATAATTTTTTTAATAATTTTAATTATCGATTTTATTTTTTTTGAATACTTATTATATACTTTTTTATCTTTTAATTTTTTACTTTTTTTGTTTTTTTTGAAATACTTTTCAATATTTAAAAAAGAAAATTTTTATTCAGATAATATTAAAAAGTTATTTAAAAAATCAATATCTTCGTTGTCTTTTTATTCATCTTTTTCAATTTCTTTCGCAAACTTAATATGGAGATTATTTATAATTATGTTTTGTGGAAAAATTTTGGCTGGTATATATTTTGCAGGCTTTGCAATAGGATCTCTTCCAGGAACTTTTTTTAATAATACATTTGGACCATCTATTATAAAAAAAAATATTAAATATAGAAAAATGAAAAATATACTAAAATATTTTATTACTATTTTGATGTTATTTTTATTTATTTATGTGACAAATATTTATAAAAATATTTTTAAAATTAACTTTGACACCCAAATAATATGTACATTTTTATCCTTATTAGGATCTTTTTTCATGATGAAAGGTCTGTATATGAGACAATATTTAATACAAAAAACTAAGTATAAATCTCAAGTATTTAAAACTGATATTTTGTATTCAGTTTTAATAACATCTATTGTCCCTTTATTGTTTTTATTAGGTGGATATAAATTTATTATTTTAGCTTTTCTACTATCTTCAATTACATCAAATATTATTTATGGTGTAATTTATCGATTATATTTTAAAAAATGAGCTTAATTAAAATTTTTACATATAGTTTAGGGATATTAACAATAATTATTTTTCCTTTTGCTTACAATGAGTATGTAGGAGACAAATTATATTATATTTTATTTACCTTAATATACTCTTTTGCATTGTTTTATAATTTAAGAAAGGGTTCTATATTTTTTGAAACTTTTCTCTGTTTACTATTATGGCTAGGTTTTTGGTTTAAATTTTCAGTTCAAATTGCTTTTTTAAATTCAATGTTTCCTGAAGGTATCGGTAAATTTTCTCATGATGCCGAAGCTTATGACGAAGTTATCTTAGTATCACAGGTTGCTATTTTAGCATTAGCTTTCGCATCCTATATAAGAGAAAAATTTTTTTTCTCTTATATTAAATTGGAAGAAAAAAAAAAAGAACCTCAAAATTTAATTAAATTTTATTCAAAGTTTAAAAAAAAAATAATTTATTTGCTACTCTTTATTCTAGTAATAATTACTTCTACAAATTTAGGTTTTAGTTTTTTTCAAAAAGGTACGATTCCAGATTTAATTCTACCAATGGGATTAAATAATATTTTTAAATGGTTATTGATGTTTGGATTAAGTTCATTTTTTACTGTGATAATTTACCTTGAGTTCTTAATTCAGAAAAAAAACAGCAATAATGTTTTAAAATATGGATTTTTAGAAAATTTTTTCTCATCTATCTCCTCAATTAGTAGAGGGATGATCTTTAATAGTACTGCTATATTTTATGGGTATTATAGATTAACAGAACTAAATAGAGTTAAGATAAGCAAAATAAAGTTTTTTAAATATTTTTTAATAATATGTATTTTATTTTTAATTTCTTTATTAATAGTAAGCAAAATCAGACAAGCAAATGATTTTCCTGTTGGTCATGAGGTTCATAACTATTTACCCACTTTAGAAAAAGATTCAAATATAATTTCAGAGCCGATTAATGATATAATTTTAGAAATGAATCAAATTATATTTTTAATCGCTGGTAGATGGGTAGGTATAGATTCATTGATGGCAGTTCAATCGTTTGAAAATAAGGGAATTTATTTAATATACGAATCTTTAAACGAAAAATTTGATTACAATAACTCTTTCTATGAAAACAAAATAAAGAATAGTTATTTTACGTTTAAAAGTGAACCAAAAGTTTATACAATCTATGTGCCAGGAATAGTTGGATATTTATATTATTCTAATTCAATACTTTTTGTTTTTATCTCTATTGTTTTAATAAGTTTTTTTTGTGCTTTAATTGAGTTACTTTCTTACAAAATATCAGAAAGCAATATTATTTTTTCCAGTTTGATAGGAAATGTTTTAGCTTATAGATTGGCTCATTTTGGATATATGCCATTGAATTCATATAAATTAATTTTTGCTATATTCTTAAATTTATTAATTTTGTATTTAATTTTCAAAGTTATAAATTACTTTAATAAAAAATGAATATTCTTGGATTAAATGTCTTCCACGCAGATACCTCAGCTTGTATCTTAAAGAATGGAAAAATTGTTGTAGCTGTTGAAGAGGAAAGGTTTACAAGAATAAAACATTTTACAGGATTTCCAAAAAATTCTATTGATTTTTGTCTTAAAAAAGTTGGAATAAATTTAAATGATATAGATTATATTTGTGTAAATTTTAACAATAATTATAATCTTAGAGAAAAATTATATTTTTCTATAAAAAATTTAAATTCTTTAAATATATATAATAAACTTTTTAGTCTAATTAAAAAAAAATCTTTATCAGGTTTATTTAAAAAGTTTTATAATTATGAAGCTACAAATAAAATAAAATATATTCCTCACCATTTAGCTCATATTTCTTCAACTTTTTATTATCAAGATATTAAAGATGCTATTGGTTTCTCATTTGATGGATCTGGTGATTTTTCAACTGTTGAAATTTATAAGCTTGAAAAGGGAAAGAAAATTGAAATTCTTGAAAAAACAAATTATCCACACTCTATAGGTATTTTTTATCAAGCTTTCACACAATTCTTGGGATTTAAAAATTATGGTGATGAATATAAAGTAATGGGACTGGCTTCTTATGGTAAGCCAATTTACAAGGATAGAATTAAAAAAGTAATAAAAAAAGGAAAAAATTTTTTTCAATTAGATTTATCATATTTTGATTTCAAAAATACAATAATTGATTATGATTTCGAGTCAGGAATTCCTTTTTTTGATGATTTATATTCAAGTAAAATTGAAAAACTTTTTGGTAAACCTAGAGCAATAAATGAACCAATAAAACAAATCCATAAAGATATTGCATCCTCGCTTCAAGTTGGTATGGAAGAAATTGTTTTAGAAAAAATTTATGAATTAAAAAATAAATATAGATCTAAAAATCTTTGTTTGTCAGGTGGTTGTGCTTTTAATTCAACACTTAATGGAAAAATAATTAAATCTACTGGTTTTGATAATGTTTATTTATCTCCAAATCCAGGCGATGCGGGTGGAGCAGCTGGTGCAGCTTTATACTATGCTGCAGAAAAAAAAGTAAATATAGTAACTGATTGTAATCCTTATTTAGGTACCAGTTATAGCGATCAATATATTGAAAATAATATTATTTCAAAAATTAAAAACTTTAAGCATATAAAAATTACTAAATTTGAGGAATTTGATAATCTTTACAGAGCTACAGCTAAAATTTTAATGGAACCAAATGTTATTGGATGGTTTCAGGATAGAATGGAATGGGGCCCTAGAGCTCTCGGTAATAGGTCAATTCTTGCAAACCCATCTTATGAGACAATGAGAGAAATAATTAACATTAAAATTAAAAGAAGAGAGGAATTTAGGCCATTTGCACCAGCAATTTTAGAGGAAAAAGTAAACGATTATTTTATGATTAGAGATGATAGTGCTGCTAGTTATATGGGTGCAATTTATGATGTTAAAAATTATGCCAAAAAAAAAATTCCATCAGTGGTTCATGTAGATAATACAGCTAGAGTTCAAATTGTATCAAATCAAAGCAATTTAAAGTTTTATAATCTTATTAAAGAATTTGATAGATTAACAAATATACCAGTTCTTCTAAATACATCGTTGAATGTAAACGAACCAATTTGTGAGAGCCCAGAGAATGCACTAGAAGTTTTCACAAAAACATCAATGGATGCGCTTATAATTCAAAACTGGCTTCTTTTGAAAAATGAATAAAGAATATTTTAATAAAGATATATTTTTAATAATATTATTTTCTTTGTCAATATTTCTCTCTTATACTTCGATTTATAACCTAGAATTTAGATTTTTATACTTAATAAGTTTACCATTTATTTTTTTTGATAAACAAAAATTAAAAACTTTTTTTACATCAAATAACTTTTTAATTTCAAGTCTTTTGATATTTTGTATCTATTTCTACTCAAGTTTTTTTTATTTTTTTGAGTTTAAAAATTTTGTAAGCACAAAATTTAATTTTGAATTAATAATTAATGAACTTAACATTAAAACATTAGGTCAAGTAATAATTTTTGGAATTACGTTATTAATTATTTTTTTTTATAAAAATTTAATTGTTAAAAATCTCACGAAACTAGTTGATTTTTTTGTTGTCTCTTTTGTAGTTTTAATAATTATTTATAATTTTAATAAAAATAATATTTTAGTTGATACATTGTTTAGTTGTAATCTAGGTTTTTTTTATTACACAAGATTTTTATTTTTTGAGAACTCACATTTTGCTGTTGTTTCAGCAACTATCATTACTTATTTTTTTTTTTATATTAAGGATTACTTTAATAAAAAAATTTTATTTTGTTTTTATATATTGTTTTTTATTTTTTCGATAGGAAGTATGACAATTACATTAACATTTTTTCTGTGCATGATGTTATCAATCTTAACAAGTTTAATATTTTGTAGAAAAAAAGAAAATTATTCAATTTATTCTCTAATAATATTGTTAATATTTGTAAACTTAAATTTTTTTTATGGAAAAAATTTTTTTTTAAAATTAAATACCGATAGATACTTTAGTTTTGATCCGAGTAAAAAACGAAGTGCGGGTAGTGAAGTTTTTTATTCTATTTCACCAACAAATTTTAAATCACAATACTGCTCGGTAAAAAATAATAATGTAAAAAATAAAATTGATCTTAAATCAAGGGATTTATTTAAAGGAAGCTTAACTTACGATAAATCTAAACTTAATCACATATTAAGAAAAGATGTTGTAAATTTATCAGTAGGTATTCAACTATATTCTTTATATTTTGCTAAAAACACAATTACTAAATATCCATTTGGTGTAGGGTTAAATAATTATAGCAATTTCAGAGAAGTTTTTGATAAAGATCAAGTAATTGAGGGAGAAAAACCATATCAAAAAATTATCTTTAATGATTGGTTTTTTAAATCTATGCCTGCAATTGTTTTAGATTTTAATAAGAATTCAGGATCGAATAATTTTTCAAAACTAATTGTCGAATTTGGTATCTTGGGATTAATATTGTTAATCATAATTTTTTATATGCTGTGTTCAAATAAAATTGATAATTCTGTAAAAATTATTTTTTTGACATTATTTGTAAATCAACTTCTTATAAGAGGGACAGGCTATTTTAATAATGGGTTCTTGATAATAATTATTTTTGTGTTTTCAATTTTTTTTGACAAACAAAGTAAAAAAAAAGTAAAAGTCAATTAAATGTATAAAATTTTAAGAATAGAATTAATATTTTTATTTATCTTATTGATTTTTGGAATTTATCTTAGTTTTATTTCTGGATATGGTTCTGACGAAGATACTCTTGCTTTAATAGGTGCATATGAGTCAATGATGGGTGGACAAAAACTCATGGCGTCTCGTTTTACACCTTATCCAGTAGCAGAAATTGGAATAGGATTTCTGTCTTATCAGTTTGGAAGCTGGGCTTCTAATTTGTCAACTTTCATTTTTTCTATATTAAGTTATTTATTTTTCTTTAAAGCCGTAGAGAAAAAAATTACATTTCAAAATATTTCTATTTTTATAATTCTTTGCCTTTCCAATCCAATTCTCTTTTATGATAATTTAGAACCAATTGATTATTCTTGGGCGTTACTCCCGTTCACAATAGGTATTTTCTTTTTGAGAAAAAATAAATTTGAACTCGCAATTGTTTTTTTTGGAATTTCAATTGGGGCTAGAATAAATTTTGTCTTGTTTGTTTTTATTGCAGTAATGTTGTTTGATTATGCACCAACCCTAAAAATAAAAAAAAAATTAATATTATTTGTCACATCCTTTTTTATTGGAGGTTTATTCTATTTGCCAATCTGGTTCTCAAACGGTTTAAGTTTAAGTTGGCTTACTGCTGTTACGCCTAATGATCAAGGTAATTTCGGCTTATTTGCTAGGTTCATTTATAAAACAATTTTATCATTAACTGTCATAAGTTTATTATTTATTATTATTAATCTAGTTATAAAAAAAAAAATTATTTATTTTAATAATTTTAGACTTATTTTAGGTATTATAATTTCCAACTTAATTTTATTTTTTTTCATACCAGCAGAAATATCATACTTACAGCCCTTTATTGTTGCTTTATATTATTTTCTTTATAAAAATTTTAGTAAAAAAATTATTATTGCTTTAGTAATTTTAAATTTACTTTCATGGATAGGGGAACTTGATTTTTTAAAAATAAAATATAAATCCAAAAATAAATGCGATAATGTACAAGCAGTATCAGCAGAGATCATTGTAGATTTTAGAGCAGGAAGATATTTTCAATTTAAAAATTCTAGAGATAAAATTTCTTGCTGGGTTAAAGATGATAGTCAAAGATCTAGAAAAATTTTAAGCGGAAAAGCCTTAAAAGAATAAATGTTAGAAAGTTATTTATCCACACTACTTTTGATATGCTGTATATTTGGATATGCTGCGTTTTTAAAAAAAATATTAAATGGATCAAAAAAAATTTATAATATTGACTTTATATATGGACTATTATTTTTAACAATCGTTTCAATTTTTTTAAATATATTTTTTCCATTAAAATATTTTACTTTATTAATATTGTTAATTGGATTTGTAATATTTTTAAAATTTTTTTGGACTAAATCTTATCAATTCAATTTTAATTTATTATTATTAGTAACATTATTTGTAGTTTTTATAAGTCATGGCCAAGGTATTTCTTATGATAGTCAACTCTATCACTTGCAGATTTTACAACAAAGTTTAAATAACAAATCTATCTTTGGTATAGGAAATCTACAACCGCATTATGCTATGAACTCGTCTTGGCATAGTATGTTAGGTATTATTAATGTAAAATTAATTCATACAAATTTTATATATTTAGCAAATTTAGTACTTTTGATTATTTTAATAAATGAAAGTTTAATAAAATATTTAAAAAAAAATAAACTTATAAGCAACTATTTTTTACTTTTATCTGTTTTATATATTTTGTTTTATTCAATGGTTCATCCGTATGGAAATGGTACGATCTTAAATTCGCTGGGCTCACCCGAAGTAGATCTTCCAGCTGCAGTTTTATTTTTGATCACAATTTATCTTTTTATCACATACTATGAGAAAAAAAATAAGGACTTATTAAAATTAATTTTAATTTCAACTTTTTTGGTAGTTACAATTAAAATAAGTTATATTGGGATTATTTTAGTAACACTTTACTCAATATTTTTTATAAAAAAAAAATTTTATTTATATGAAAAAATAAATTGGTTTTTATTTTTTGGCTCCATTTTGTGGTTATTCAAAAGTTTTATATATTCAGGTTGTTTAATTTTCCCTATAAATTTCACATGTACATCATTTTTTTGGTCAGTTGATATAAATGAGGTAAAAAGTTATAGTTATATAGTCCAATCATTTGCAAGAGATACACCTTTAAGATTAAATTTTACTAATTTTGATTATACATTGAATTCCTGGCAATGGTTTCTTCCTTGGATTAAAGAATATTTTTTGAAGACAGAATTTTTATTTGTTTCATTTTTACTAGTATCTTTATCAACTACTTATTTTATTTTTTTATTTATCCGTCTAAAATCTAAATTGCAGTTATTAAAAAAAAATTTTTATTTTCATTTATATATTATAATTATTATCAACATATTAATTTGGATGAGGGCTCCCGAAATTAGATTTGGGTATGGCTCAATTATTTCATTAACATGTATTTGTTTATCAATAATATTATTTAAAAATTTTAAAAAAAATTATTTTGATAAAAAAATTTTATGGAATTTAATTATTTTAATTACTTTTATGTCACTTACATTTAAAAATATTAATAATTTTAAAAGTTTTAATGATAAATCTTTTGTAAGAAATTTTGACAATTCTGATTTTAATAATATTTATAATACAAATGGTTATAGAATTTATCAACCAAGTGATAATTTTTGTAATAATTTCGAGGGTTTTTGTACCTACCAAGGTTTTAAAGTTAATGTTGAAAAAAAAAACGGTTATATATTAGTTACAAGAAAAAAATAAAATTTAAAATATACTAAACACACGTATGGAATTAAGTATTGTTATACCTTGTCTTAATGAAATTGAAACAATAGAAATTTGCATAAATAAATGTAAGAAAGCAATAAAAAAAATGGAGATTGATGCTGAAATTATTTTAGCAGATAATGGAAGCAATGATGGATCAGTCGAAATAGCGAAGCAATTAGGCGCTCGAGTAGTTAATGTAGATCAAAAGGGTTATGGAAATGCATTAAAAGGAGGAATTAATTCAGCTAAAGGCAAATATATTATTATGGCTGACTGTGATAATAGTTATGATTTTTTACAAATTGATAAATTTTATAATAAGTTAAAAAATGGATTTGATATAGTTCAAGGGTGTAGATTCCCAATAGGTGGTGGAAAAATTGAGGATAAAGCGATGCCTGCTTCTCATAAATATATTGGAAATCCTTTTTTTAGTTTTATATCAAAGATATTTTTTTCTTTACCATTTAATGATGTTTATTGTGGCTACAGAGGATTTGACAGATCTAAGTTTCTAGAATTAAATCATTTTTCCAATGGAATGGTTTTTGCAATTGAAAATTTGATTAAATTTAAAGTTGCAGGTGCAAAATGTACAGAAATTCCAGTAACACTTCATAGAGATGGAAGAAAAACAAATAAAAGCCACCTGAATACAATTTCTGATGGCTGGAACACTCTTAGATTCCTAATGATTACATGTCCCAAATGGTTATTTTTTTTTCCATCCTTTATATTTTTTATTATCTCTTTATTTTATTTCCGTAATGTTTTGGACTTATTTTTATTTAATACAAATTATGTTTCTATAGAAAATATTTTATTATTTATTTTTTATTTTTTAATAAGTTTTCAAATTTTTATGTTTGGATTATTTTCTTCGTTGATAGCAACAAAATTAAAAATGATAGAGTCAAAAAACATAAATAATTTTTTTAGAGTATTTAAAATGAGATATGCTTTTTTAATAAGCTTTAGCATATTATGCTTTATGTCTATTGATCACATATTTTTTGATTTTTTTATTAATAATATTCATTTAAAAAAAATATTTTATTATTTTGGTATTTTTTTTAGTTTAATATTAATTATAAATTCCTTTTTTGTATCCTTAATAACTATCGATCAACAGAACGAAAGAAATATTTAAAAATTAGGTAAAGTGCTATCAAACCGTCTCTAAATCCTATTTTCTTTCCTTCTTCGTAAGATCTTCCATTATAGGATATGCCAACTTCAAAAATTTTTATTTTCATTTTGGATATTTTCATAGTTAGTTCAATTTCTATACCAAAAGAATCCTCATTTAGAACTAATTTTTTTAGTGTGGATTTTCGAAAAACTTTATATCCTGTCTCAACATCGGTAAAGTTTATATTTGTAAAAATATTTACAAGATTTGTTAAAAAAAAGTTTGCTGCCCTATGAGAATAATAAATTAGCCTGTGGGCAGAAGAACCCATAAATCTTGAACCGTATACAACATCTGCTTGGTTATTAATAAAAGGTTTGATGAGTATCTTATAATCTTCAGGGTCATACTCAAGATCAGCATCTTGAAAAATTATAATCTCTCCTGTTGCAATTTTAATTCCTTCTTTAAGTGCTGCACCCTTTCCCTTGTTTTCCTTACCTAAAATTAATTTATCAAAAAAATTTTCATTTTCTTCTAGTAATTGAGTTGTTCTATCATTTGATCCATCATCAGAGACAATTATTTCTAGATCAAAATTCTTTTTTTGTAAGTTAATTTTTTTTAATATTTCTATTATTGTACTTTCTTCATTATAACATGGAATAATTATGGAAATTTTCATTATTTTATCCAATTGTTATATTCTAGGTTTTTTTCGTTTTTATTTATATAAATTGATAAGAGATTTTTTTGTTTTTTAAAAATCATAAAAAAAATATTAAATAATAAATTAATTAATTTAGAGTTTGTGAATTTAATTTGATGATCATAATCAAAAAAAATTTTATGTTTAAGTTCAGGCCTAAATGATTTCATCAATTTAATAACTTCTCTCTCTGTCCATCTGTAAACATAATTTGGTATATTTGTATTGTCTACTCCACCTGTATCAATATTTTTTTTTATTGCAGATAATTCATATTCTTCTGAGAAACCTAATTTACAAGCTAATCTTGACAATAAACTATCATTCGCCTCAATAATTAATGATCCTTCTGAACAAACTCTGAATAGCTCAAGTACAGCCAAATGAGGCTTTGAGGAATGGTGAATGCATGCATGAGCCACACAATAATCATAAGAATTATCATTTAATTTTATATCATGAAGATTATTAAAGTGATCCAAATTTTTCTCTTTTGAATTTTCAATGTTAGTAAATTTTACATTTTTATAATTTAAATTTTCAAATATATCCTGGTCAAGTTTACCAGCACCTAATACTAAAATTTTTGCATCTTTATTTTTAATATATTTAGCAACTTGATTTTTATAAAAGGTTTCTCTACCCATATAATCAATCTTTTATAATTAGCCTGCATGCATAATCTACATAGTGCATCCATACATATTTATCTGAAAAAAATTCGTCTACCGCTTTTTTGGATCCCCCCCAATGACCATAATCATCAATAATAATTACCCCACCTTTAGAAACCTTATCGTATAGTACTTCAAGTTCTTTTTTAGTACTCTGATACCAATCAGTATCTAACCTTAAAAGACTGATTTTTTCTGGGATATTTTCATTTATACACAAAGTATCCTCCACAGGTCCTTTTATAAAATTTATATTTTCTATATTTAAAGTATGTTTTGAAATATTTTTTATTACTTCCTCCAAACTACAAACTCCCCAAATATTTGATTTTTTTGATTTATCCATTTTTAATAATTGGGAAGCAAAATTATTATTACTTATTTCAAAATCATTTTTATCTGGAGCTGTCATACCTTCGTATGTATCAAATGCATAAATTTTTCTTTCTTTTTTTTCCTCATTTTCTAAAAATTTTTTTAGTAATAAAACATTTCCTCCTTTCCAAACACCACACTCAACATAATCACCTTCAATATTTTTTCTTTTTAAGTGTCTTAAAGCTTGCAAAAGATTATATATTCTTATTTTTGGTGTCATTGAATAAATACTTATTAAATCAATTAAATCTTTATCAGATTTTTTTAGCTCAACTATTTTTTGATTATTATTCAATAAAGAATAACCCATTTTATTTAAGGAATTAATAATCAACTTTTTAAAAAAATTAATCATTTATTTTGTAACTATTATTTTAAAATTAATAGACATTTGCATAGTAATACTATATCTGAGCTGATAATGAATATTTTTATCACTGGAATAGCTGGCTTTCTTGGTTCAAATTTAGCAGATTTTTATATTAAAAAAGGCTTTTCTGTTTCTGGATGTGATAATTTAGTTGGAGGAGACTTAATTAATGTATCCTCTAAAGTAAATTTTGTTAAGGCAGATTGTGAAGATCTTAACAAAATGAAAGTGTTAACCAAAAATATTGATGTTGTTATCCATGCAGCTGCTTATGCGCACGAGGGATTGTCTGTAGTGTCTCCAAATATTATTTGTTCAAATATTGTTAACGCATCAACTTCTATATTTAGTGCAGCGATTCAAAATAAAGTAAAAAGAATCGTATTTTGTTCTTCAATGGCTAGATATGGAAATATTGATCAACCCTTTAGCGAAGGCGATGTTCCAAATCCTGTTGACCCCTACGGGATTTCAAAGTTAGCTGCAGAAAAAATTCTTATCAATTTATGTAATACTTATGGCGTTGAGTATAACATTGCAGTTCCACATAATATTATAGGAATAAAACAAAAGTATGATGACCCATTTAGAAATGTTGCTTCAATTATGATCAACTTAATGCTACAGAATAGACAACCTATAATTTATGGAGATGGAGAGCAAAAAAGAAGTTTTTCTGATGTAGATGATTGTATTTATTGTATTGATAAACTTGCTACTGATCCAAAAATTAAAAGTCAGTTAGTTAATATTGGGCCAGAAGATAATTTTATATCTATAAATGAATTGTTTAAAATGCTCTCAAATAAACTTAAATTTAATCTTGAGCCAGTTTTCTACAAAGATAGACCAAATGAAGTTAAATTAGCTAATTGTTCAGCCAAAAAGGCAAAAAATATTTTAAATTATAAAAAAACAATATCTTTAGATAAATCTCTAGATAATATGATTGATTATATTAAAAA
>MDTG01432919.1_pt1 | contig 14348 bp, 10 predicted proteins | sample 811421 | NCBI WGS metagenome assembly MDTG01 (sample SAMN05326645, study PRJNA326480) | marine metagenome | isolation source: seawater | place: Pacific Ocean: South East | collected 2011
GGGTAAAATTGTTTTGATTGGAAATGAAAGGATAAATTTACCAAGAAAAGAAATGTATGATAAAGAAATTAAATTTGAAGTATCAAAATCTTATGGTCCCGGAAGGTATGATTATAATTATGAGAAACTTGGTAATGATTATCCATTTGAATATGTTAGATGGACCGAAAAAAGAAATATTGAGACAGTCATTGATTTAATTAATAAAAAATTAATTAATTTTCATGAATTAATTGAAAAAAAATATAATTTTGCCAGTTTTAGTGAGGCTTATAAAAATTTAGACACGTTATCTAACGCAATTTTGTTTAATTATCATGAAGAAAATGGAAATATTAATAAAAAAGTATATAATTTTTCAAAACCTGATACCGAAACTCCAAAAAATTTTCAATCAGAAATATCCTTAATTGGTTCAGGTAATCATGCTTCAAAAATCTTGTTGCCAATTTTTAAAAAACAAGGATTTCAATTTAATTTATTGAGTGGAGGGTCCCCAAGTTCATCTTATACAATTAAGAAAAAATTTAATTTTTTTTCAAATATTGAAAGTAATGATGAAATTTTTAATAATATAAACTCAAAAAATATTATTATTTGCACACCACATTATTTACATGCACATCAATTAGATAAGGCAATTAAATGTGACAAGAATGTTTTCATTGAAAAACCATTGTCAATAAATTCATCCCAGTTTGAAATGATAAAAAATACTTTATCTAAAAAGACTACTAGCCCAATAATTCATGTAAATTACAACAGAAGATATTCAATTTTTTCTCAAATTTTAAAAGATAAAATTTGTAAAAATGATTTTCCAAAAACTATTCAAATTAATGTCAACACTTCCCCTTATGAAAATCTAGAAGGTTGGTTGTCTGATAAAGATAAAAGCGGTGGTATAGTTAATGGTGAGGCTTGCCATTTTGTTGATCTTGCGAAGTACTTTATTAATTCCAAAGTTGAAAATTATGACATTAAAATGAACAAGAAAAACAAAGATTTTCAAATTTATCTTGAGTTTTCTGATCACTCAACAAGCACCATTAATTATTTCTTTTCAGGCTCAAAAAATTTTCCAAAAGAAGAAATCAAAATTTTCTGTGGGGGTAATGTGGGACTAATAAATAATTTTAAAAAAGTTGAAATTATAGGTGATAAAAATTTTTCGAAGAAATCAATATTTTCTCAACTGAAAGGTCATGAAGAGTCTATCAAAGAATTTAAAAAGAAATTAAAAGATGGTAATTCTGATAGTAATTATTTAACTGATGTTTTAGATACTACTGAAATTTGTTTGGAACTAAGTAGTGATATTTAAAAAGATACAACTTTATTTTTATACTTTAAAAGACTTAAAAATATCACAATTTTTATTTCATTTAAAATTTATTTTTATAAAACCTAAATTTTTGAATAAAGAATGGACTAATAAAAAGATATTCTATAAAAAAAAAGAGGAATTTAATTTTATAGAAGATGTAAATGATTATAAGAAAGTAAATTTCTATAAAAAATTTAAACTTTTAATCAAAATTGAAAATCAGAATAATAAACTTAAAAAATTTAATCTTTATTATCTAAATCACATTTTAAATGAAAAAATTTCTTTAAATAAAAAAAAAGATAATATAAAGAAATTATATAAGTATTCTCTTAAGAATAAAAACTCGTTAGCATGGCATCCTTATCCTACTAGTATCAGATTAATGAATCTGATAAAATTTAGATATAGTAACAATGTAAATTCGAAATTTATAGATAATTTTATTTTTTCTCATTTTTGCACTTTAATTAGAAATCTTGAATATAACTTAAATGCCAATCATTTGTTAACAAATATAATTGCGATAAACACCTTTTTAGTAACCTGCTCTTTAAAAACAGAAGAAATAAAGAAAAACAAAAAAAAATATTTTAATAAATTAGATAAAATTTTGAAGAGTCAATTTAAATTTTATTTTCATTATGAAAATTCCCCCAAATATCATTTATTTTTAATAAAACAAATTCTAGATCTTGAAATCTTAAAAAAAATAGTTGGAAAAAAAAATAATGATAAAAATATTCTTTTAATTAAAAAAGGTCTAAATTTTATTTTAGATATCAGTCACCCTGATAAAACTTTACCATTTTTTAATGATACAAATAGAAATCATATTAAAGTTAATAAAATAAAAAAAAAATTTGAGGATATTTTTGGAAATTTAGGCAAATTTAATCTTAAAAATAAGATTTTTCCTATCATCAATAATAAACGATTTAAATTAATAACAAAATGTTGTGAACCTTCTCCAAAATATAATCCTGGTCACACTCATGGAGATAATCTAAGTTTTGAGTTATCAATTTTAAACAAACGGATTTTGACTGGAAGAGGTATTTCCACTTATGAAAATAACAACGAACGTAAAATTCAAAGATCTTCAAAAAATCATAATTCTATTGAAATAAATGGTTTAAGTGCAAACGAAGTTTGGAACTCATTTAGAATTGCTCGTAAGTCGAAAATATCTAATCTTAAAATTTCAAAAAACTCAATATATGCTGAATGTCTTGGATATTATCATAATTTTAGATTTAATGTTCATAAAAGAAGATGGATTTTAAAAAATAAAAATTTACAAATCATTGACAATGTAAGAAATAAAGATTTTAAAATTTACCTAAACTTTACCCCAGAAACTAATGTAAAATACAATAATATAGATAATTGTTATTTAATTAAAAATGGAAACGTTAAGGCAAAAATAAGTTTTGATTCAACAAAACATAGTTTAAAAGAATTTAATTATTATGAAGATTTTGAAAATATTAAAAAATGTTTTTGCATAGAAATATCTTCAAAAAAAAACTGCAATACATCGATTAAATTACATTGAAAAATATATTAATCATAATTGGAACAAGACCAGAGGCAATAAAATTTTATCCTTTAATTAGAACTTTGAAAAAAGTAAAAAAATTTAAAGTTAAAATTTGTGTAACTTCTCAACACAAAGATTTGCTCAAACAAATGTTAGAAATATTCAAAATAAAAATAGATTATGACTTAAAAATAATGAAAAGTAATCAATCATTAATTGATATATATTCAAACTTACCCACTAAACTAAAAAAAATTTATCTTACTAGCAGACCTGATATAGTTCTGGTGCAGGGCGATACAATAAGTGCTATGATAGCAGCCCAGGTAGCAGATTTTATGAAAATACCTGTTGGACATATTGAAGCTGGATTAAGAACTTATGATAAATACTCGCCATGGCCAGAAGAATTATGCAGACAAATTATTTCCAAACACTCATCAATAAATTTCTGTCCAACAAAATTAAACCTTAAAAATCTTAGAAATGAAAAAATAAAAAATAATTTTTTGACTGGTAATACTATAATTGATGCTGTTCAGATTATTCAAAAAGAAATTTTTAGAAAAAAGTTCCAGGAAAAATTTCATCAAAAATTTAAAAAATTTTTGTCTTATAAAAATAAAATTTATTTTACGCTTCATAGGAGAGAAAACTTTGGAAAGCCAGCACAAAAAATTTTTAGCACAATTAAAAAATTGAGTAGTAAAGATACTGCTATAATTTACCCTGTACACCCAAACCCAAATATTAAACGAAATGCCTATATAAATTTTAGAAAAAAAAATAATATTTTTTTGACTAAACCATTGAATTATTTTGAAAATCTATATCTAATTTATAGATCCAATTTAATACTTAGTGATTCTGGCGGAATACAAGAAGAAAGTTCAGCCTTATCAAAACCTATTCTTGTTCTAAGAGATAAAACTGAAAGAATTGAAATTATTGGTAGAAATGCATATTTAGTTGGAAGTAATCAAAAAAAAATAATTGAATTAACAAAATTTTTTTTGAAAAAGAAAAAATTTAAATTTAATTCACCATATGGAAATGGAAAAGCATCAAAAAAAATTTCTAATATTTTAAAAAGATTTTTAAATGAAAAATAAAAAAATTACTATAATCGGCCTTGGATATGTTGGTCTACCAACAGCATTAAGTTTTTGTAAAAAAGGGTTTAAAATCAATGGGTATGATATAGACAAAAAATTAATTGAAAATTTAAATAATGGATCAACTAAAATTAATGAAAATAATGTTAAAAATTTATTAAAAAAATATATTGGAAAAAAATTTTTTCCAAAATCTCATTTAGAAACATCAGATATTTTTATTATAACTGTGCCTTCAAACAAAATTGGCAAAAAACAAGATCTAAAACCGTTACTGTCTGTAATATCTCGTGTTGGAAAATTATTAAAAAAAAATAATCTTATTATCATTGAAACTACATCAGAAGTTGGCACCACTCAAAAATTAAGAAAAAAAATTAATAAAATAAGACCAGATTTACTCTCTAAAAAAAAAGAGAGATATTTTTTAAGTTATTGCCCAGAAAGAGTCTTTCCGGGCAATTCCTTGTTTGAAATAGAGAATAATCCTAAGATTATTGGTGGCATAAATTATAACAGTAATATTCAAACTCAAAAAATTATTTCAATAATCAATAGAAATACTTATCTTACATCTGATCGAACTGCTGAGACTATTAAACTTGTTGAGAATTCTTATAGGAATTTGCAGATAGGTTTTGTTAATGAATTATCAATTTTTTCTGAAATAAATAATTTAAACGTAGACGAAATAATTAGACTATCAAATATGCATCCTAGAATTAAATTACTTAAACCAGGAATAGGAGTTGGTGGTCATTGTATTCCAATAGACCCATATTTTTTAATCAATAAAAAACAAAATAACTTTAAAACACTTGAAGCAAGTATTAATTCAAATAATTTAAAAACTTTATGGGTATCAAAAAAAATCCTTAAAATTATTAAGAAAAAAAGATTTAAAAAAATTCTATTTCTAGGATTAAGTTATAAAGAAAATATTGGAGACTTAAGAGAAAGTCCAGCATTTAAAATTTTAAAGATTATTGCAAAAAAGATGAGTTCTTTAAAAATATATATTTATGATCCCTATATCAAACAAGATGATATTAAATTAGGTAAATTTAAAAATATCACTTCTGTTAAAAAATCTAATTTAAAAAATTATAAAGATTTACCTAAATTAAAATTAGTAAATCATAAAATATTTGAAGATTATCAAAATTTGATAAAATTTTAATGAAATTGCTATTTATATCTGACAATTACCCTCCTGAACAAAATGCTTTAGCTCAAAGGTCGTTTTCTCATATTGAAATATGGAAAAAAAAAATAAACATTGATTTAATAACTTGTTTTCCAAATTATCCATACGGTAAAGTTTTTGATAAATATAAAAATAAATTTTATCAAAAAGAATTTAAAAAAAAATTAGTAATACATAGAATTTGGTCATTTATTTCAAAAAAAGATAATTCTATTTCTAATTTTTTTGATTACTTATCTTTTGGGATATCATCTTTTTTTTATTGTTTGAATAAAAAAACAGATATCATTTTATGCTCTAGCCCACCAATGCCAGTAGCTTTTTTTGCAATATTACTTTCAAAAATAAAAAAAAAAAAAATAGTAATAGAAATTAGAGATCTCTGGGTCGACTCAATAGTTGATTTAAATATAACAAAAAATTTATTTATTATATCAATTTTAAGAAAAATGGAAAATTTTGTAATTAAAAATTCAAATTTAATTATTTGTGTAACTGAATCTATGAAATTAAAAATAAAAAAATCTTTTCCTAATAAAAAAATATTAGTAAGAACTAATGGTTATCAGGAAAGAAAAATAAAATCTAAAAATTTCAGTCATATTTTTAAACATTTCAAAAAAAATAAATCAAAAATTAATTTTACTTATTTAGGAACTATAGGTCTATCTCAAGATTTTGACAAAATACTTAGCTTTTGTGAAAAAGTTGATAGTTCAAAATTTATTTTTAATATCATAGGGACAGGATCAGAAACAGATAATCTTAAGAAAAAAATTGAAAAAAGAAAATTATTTAATTTTTATGTTTTTGAGTTAAAAAATCCAAAAATTGACAAAAAGATTTATGATTATATTGATTATGGTTTATCTAGTCTTAAGAATATTAAAACTTTTAAAAAAGTTGTTCCATCAAAACTATATGAATATATTTTTTATAAAAAAAAAATAATTTTTTTTGGTCCAAATGGAGAGGCGTCTGATATGATTAAGAAATTAAATATTGGCCATGTTTTCAATGCTAAAAGTAAAATTAATAAAATTAAATTTAAAAATAAACCAAAATTTAAATTAAATAATCAGGTTATCAAAAGTTTTTCAAGAAAATTAATTGCAAAAAAAATATTAAACGATTTAAAACAACTTAATAATGAATAAATCAGAACATATTAATAAAAAATATCTTGATTATATAATTTTTATACTCCCATTATCTTTTTTGACGGGTCCATTTTTAACTGATCTTATAGTTGTAATAAGTGCCATACTTGTTTTGACTTATCTTATAAATAAAAAAATTTGGATTAAAAATATAAATTTAAAAATTTTCTTTTATTTTTTTTTGTCAATCATACTTTCCTCATTAATTAATTTCTTTTTTAATAATCAAATTGAGTATAATGAAAAAATAATTAGTTTATTTAAATCTTTTGCATACTTAAGATTTCTTTTATTTTTTTTAATTTTGTATCTTTTTATAAATACAAAAAATCATTTTTTAAAATTTTATACAATTTCATCAATAATAATCTTTTTTCTTTGTTTTGATACCTGTTATCAATATTTTTTTGGAGAAAATTTATTCGGTTTTCATAAGTTGGAGCATGGAAGACTAACTGGTATTTTTGATGATGAAGCTATTGTTGGTGGTGTAATTTTAAAATTTTTTTTAATACAATCAATTTCTTTTTTTGTATTAAAAGATTTAAGCCGAAACAGTTATTTAAACTTTTCTTATTTATTTTCAATTATAATAATTTTACCTACAATAATGTTTACTCTAGAAAGAACTAGTTTACTTTTATTTATTTTTTCACTGTTTTTGATAATTGTATTTTTAAAAAACAAAAAAATTAAGTTTTATATTTTTTCTTTATTTTCGATTTTAATTTTTGTTTTCTATTCTTTTTTTCCAAGCACTTTAGACAGGTGGAAGGAAACTTTAAATGATTTAAATAAGGGTATTTTTAGTTTTGGATATGTTTCTCATTACTATAGTGCGGGTAATATGTTTTTAGATAATCCTATATTTGGCGTAGGAATTAAGAATTTTAGAAATAATTGTGAATACTATAGATCAGGAAACTTTAATATTAGTGACAAAAAATTTTATAAAAAACTAAATATAGAACAAAAGAAAAATTTTTCCGATAATCTTTGCAGTACTCATCCGCATAATACTTATTTCGAACTTATCTCGGAAATTGGTCTATATGGGCTAATCACTTTTTTTACTTTAATTTTCAATTTTTATCTTAAAATTTATAAATCTAGTGTAAGACCTTTAATTATACCAATTATCATTTTATTATTTCCTTTTCTCCCCTCTGGAAGTTTTTTTAACAATTATAACTCTGCTTTCTTTTGGTTAATTGTTGGCCTTACTTTTGCTGCTAGAAAAAATTTACAAAAAAATTAAAGATCATTTTTATATTTGAAAATTGAGCATATTTTGCCAGCTATTATCTTATTTCCTATATCATTATAATGAACACTATCATAATAAAGTGTCTCATTATATTTTTTAAAGACATTAGAAATATCATAAATAAAATTTTTATCCTTAGAATGCTTAATAGCCTCTTTATAAAATTCTGATATTTGAACCCAATATAATTTATTGACTTTTTTTTCATAAATATTCTTTTTATTTTTTTCAAATTTTGTTAAAAATTTAAAATTTTCATCTAATGCTGGTTGTATAAAAGAGAAATACTGTATTTTTTTATTTTTTAAGTAAAAATTTGTTAAAATTAAAGTTTCAACAAAATTCTTCGCAGCTGGGGAAATATTTTTATGAGACATTAAAAATTTTTTTTCTATTTTCAACTCTCTGTCGAATTTGAAAGAATTTTGAAGATTTAAGATATTTCTTTCGATAAAATAATTCAATGAATAATATGATATGGAAATTCGTAATAATTTTCGATTTAGTGCACACATAATACAATGATCCGATAGATTTTTTAATTTATATTCCATTCTTTTGAAATATATGTTGTCATTTTCTTTCCATGTATCATTAAGGATAAAAGAATTATGAGCATCATTTCTTCCTGAAAGAGATATTACTGCATAAGTATTATATTTGGGTATAATGTTAGTTGATAGTCTCAGAAATTCTTGAAAAGCCGTATCACCGCTAAAACCAGCATTAATAACTTGAAAATCTTTATCAATTTTTTGTAAACACCTTTCTAAATTTGACGGGATTGTATTTTTATTTGATGAAGCGCCTCTTCCCTCAACAGTAGACCCACCAACAAAAAAAATATTTTTTTTCGTAAAATTTTCAAGATTATGTGTTTCATTATTATTTGAAATAAACCCATATTCATTAGTTTTTAAATTATCGGGATATCCAGGCATATGAGCAATTACATTAGGTTTAAATTTTTGTCCTGATCTAAAATCTGTAAACTCATGTGAATCATTTTTATTTAAGTGATAACTATAAAATGTTTTTTTTTTTACAAAAAAATAAACAATATGTCCCGTTAATTCTATAACTAACAATAAAATTATTGTTGATAAAAATACCTTACTAATAGTATTTAATCTAAATTGTTTCATTTTTTTTTAAATTATGTCAAAAGTTTATAACAATATTTTTGTTTTTAAAATTATTTTTTAAGTAATTTATTATAAAATCTGAGACAATATTATTTGCGTACCTAGTTAAGTGAAGATCATTATTATATTCATTAATAAAATTACCATTTGAATAATCTAAAAAATATAAATCCTTCAAATTATGAGGTATAAATTTGTTTTTTAAATCTAATAGAGTATATTCATCATTTTTATTTAAATAATTCTTTATAATAAAATCTTTATTAATTAAATCTCTGGGGTGCGGTATAAAAATTGAGATTAATAAATTATTATCGTTTTTTGAATAGGTATCTAATTTTTTAATTCTTTCATCAAAAATATCAAAATCTTGAACTTGTAGCAAATTAGGTGTTAAAGCTTCAAATTGAGATAGATTTGATTGATCTAGTGCTAGCTGATATTTATTAGTTTTATTTTTGATTTTGGATAAAAGTAAGTATGAGTTTGAATGTTTTTTTAAAAAACCTTTTAATTTTACATAATTAGTTTTTTTTAGAGCTTGTTTTTTAACTCTATCTCTTTTTGAAATACCATCAGAATTGATAGAATTAATATCTAAGAAGTTAAAAAGATATATTATTATGGAGTTTTTAATTTTATTTGAGAATTTATCTTCATAATGGTCTAAGATACTATCAATTTCAAAACCTGTTTGACCCAAATTATATATTCCCCAATTTTCATCTAACCGATTTTGAATTTTTTCTACAAAGGTATCTTCTTGATTTATAAATAGCCCAAATGTTTGGGAGTCACCAAAAACAAAGATTTTATTACATTCCTCACAAAAATTTTTTTTATTTCTTGTTCCCTGGTCATTAAATTCTACAAAAAAAGGTCTACCATTATAGTTTAATTCAAGATTTTTTTGATTTGGTTTTACATCACCAATTGTTCCTGCTGAAAATGAATAATCAACATTAAAATTTTGAACATTTTTTTTCAAATAATAATTTACTAAAAGAGCTGAAATAGCCTCAGCGAAAAATATAAGTATAAAAAATATTAAAATTTGAATTTTTATTTTTTTCATTTGATTAGTTTAATCTACTACAGACTGAAAAAAACCAATTATCTGATGCATGTTTAAGTTTTTCATATCGTTTCATTTTTTTTTCGTTTAATCTAAAGAAATCAGAATAAATATTAATTTGATATTGAATTCTTGATAAATATGGTTTTCTTGAGCAATGTTGATACAAATCTTCTTTAGGAGTTGAATTATTTAATCCGTGAACATCTCTTATATATATATTTCTTTCAATAAAATTTAAATTTATGAATATTGTAAAAATTAAGAGACAGGAAAACAGAATATTTCTTTTTTTTTTATTTTGGACGTTATATTTCAGAAAATAAATCACAAAACCAAAGCACAAAATATCTGTAAACAATGAATAATGAAATTCTGCTATATCTCTAACTGAGGTATTAACATGTAAAATAGCAAGAATAAAAAAAATCAAGCCAAAATTTAATAAAAAAATATTAAAATTTTTTTTATATAAAAAATATATAAGAGTTAAATTCATTGTTAAATAATATGGCTTAAAAGAAATATAATTTACAACATCTAAAACTTTATGATCTAATTTTATAAAATAAATAAAATAAAGTTGTTTTAAAGAATTAAAAATATTACTAATTTTAAAATCAAGAAAATTACTTTGTTCAAAAAAAACACTATTTGAAAAAAGAGGATCATAAATTATTTTAAAATTATTGGGAATAAAATTAAGCGATAAAAATAGATTAGCAAAAAAAAAGGCAAATCCAATTAATGATAATTTTTCAAAAAATATCCGATTTCCTTTATTTAAAACATAAAACAATAAACATAAAATTGAATAAAAGATTAGTACTAAAAAATGAAAATAATTTAAAATTTCTAATCTTAAAAATAGTAATAATAGACCAATAATAGTAATTAAAAGTAATGCTAAACCTAAGATTACAAAAAAATTATTTAATTTATAATGGTTGATATTTTTAACTTTAGTATGGTTTAAACTATTAAATTTAAAAAATAATATAAGTACAGGAAAAATAAATATATAAGGTAAAAATTGGATTTTGGTATATACTGCTAAAATCAAAAATAGTGAAAATAATATAAAATTTGTTTTATAAAAAGTATTTTTTTTTGATAAAAAATAAATACTCAATGCTAGTAAAAAAAAACCATATGAAATTGTATGATTTATAAACGCAAGAAAATTATAATTTGGAACTAGTAAAAATATAATTACAGCAGAAATTTTAAAAAATTTATCGATTTCAAAATTATCGAAAATTTTAAGAATAATTAAAATTGTTAATATATTTATCGTGAAATTATGGACTCTTAATAAATAGAAAATTTTTTTTAATTCATCCCCTTCTAGATCATAAATTAATGCTTGAGACAAAGAAGATATTTCTAATACATTTAATATATTTAATAATTTAATTAAAATTGAAAAAAAATAAAAAAGAGGATACCCAGGATGATCATAACTTTCGGCAAACCCATCATTAAATAATAAAGCGTGATAAATAGCTATCAACTCAACTTCTGGGAAAGCAAAAATTGTTCTTTCAAAATTTATAAAATAAAAATGAAAATAAAAAACAACACTTGAAGCAATAAAAAAAATTAAAAAATTTTGTTTATTTTTACTTAAAATCATTTTCTTTAAACATTATTTTGATTTATTATATACCGCTAACTCTTTTTCTCTCTTTAGATGCAAAATAGGCATCACAAAACATAAGTCTATTATTCTCAAATTTTATTAAAGAAAAATTTATTAACCTATAACCCATTGTATTAAGATATGTAATAATTTCATCTGATTTTGAATTCGATTTATAAATAGAATTAAAAGTAATCTCAATTTTAATAAGGTTAATTTTTTTATTTTTTAATAATTTTGTTGCACCTTTTAAAACTTTTAAATCATAATCTTGAGTATCAATTTTAATAAAATCTATCTTGTTTATTTTGTTTTTTTTACAAAACTGATCAAGCGTAAAAGAATTTATTAAATAACTATTATTTATTTTAAATAAATCATGTTTTTTATTTAATTTATAAAATGAAGATTGAGATAAAACATTATATTCGTGGAACAATTTTTCTTCATTCTTATCGGAAATACCACAATTGAAAATTTTAATATTTTTATCAGAATATTTTTTTTTTAGAAAATTATAACATTTTTTTGAAGGGTCTATAAGAAAAGCTCGCTTAATATTTAAACTTTTATTAATAAAATCAAATTCTGATCCAAAATTTGAACCAACATCAAATAAAACTAATTGACGATTATTAAAGTAATTTTTTAAAAATTTTTTTTCATTTATGCTATTTGAAAACAAATAGTTTATTATATAAATTATTTTTTGAAATAATTTTAAAATCAATTTTTAATTATATTGTTTATTTTTTTCTAATATATAGTTTCCACATACCAAATAATCCAAATCGGTTACCAAAAAGCATTTATAAGCATCCTCAACGGTACACACTATTGGCTCATTATTAATATTAAATGAGGTATTGATTACAATAGGTATTTTAGATTTTTCATAAAATTTTTTAATTAATTTATAAAATTTTAAATTTTGTTTTTTTGTAATAGATTGGACTCTGGCACTGAAATCTACATGAGTTATAGCTTGAAGATCAGATCTTTTAATATCTAATTTTTTAAATCCAGTTACATTTTCTAAAAGCCTTCGATTGTTCTTTAGTTCTTCTTTAATATCAGAAACAATTAACATATAATTATTGAGATTATTGTTTTCAAAAAATTTAAGTGTTTCCTCAGACAGTATAGCTGGAGCAAACGGCCTAAAGCCTTCCCTAAATTTTATTTTCATATTAATTTTTTTTTGCATATCCATATCTGCTGGATGAGCAATTATAGATCTGTTTCCAAGTGCTCTTGGACCATATTCTAATGCTCCTTGAAACCAGCCAATCAATTTTTTTTCTAACAATAAGTCACTTACTTTATTTTCTAATTCATTTTCTTCAAAAAAATCATAATTAGCTCCAATTCTATCTAACTCAGTTTTGACTTCATCATTAGTGTACTCTGGACCTAAAAAACTTCCCTTCATTTTGTCTAAATTATCTTCTATTTGTCTATTATTTTTTAACATATCATGCCAAATTGAAAGTGCAGCTCCCAGGGAGCCTCCAGCATCTCCAGCCGCTGGCTGTATCCATATATCATCAAAGACCTCAGATTTTAATATCTTTCCATTTGCAACACAATTTAGTGCTACACCTCCAGCTAAACAGAGATTTTTTAAATTATATTTTTTTTTATAATAAGTACAAATTTTTATAACTATTTCTTCAACAACTTTTTGTATTGATGCAGCAATGTCCATGTGAAATTGTTCAAATTGTTCTTCTGGAAGTTTTGCTTTTCTATTAAATAATTTTTCAAATCTTTTATTGATCATTTTTAAACCTGTAGAATAGTCAAAATATTTCATATTAAGAGAAAACGACCCATCTTCATAAACATGAATTAACTTGTCATAAATAACATTTTTATATTTTGGTTTGCCATAAGGTGCTAGACCCATTAATTTGTATTCACCATCATTAACTTTAAATCCACAATAATATGTAAATGATGAATAAAGCATACCCAAAGAATGGGGATAATTTATAACTTTTTTTAAATCAATTATATTGCTCTTACCAATAGCAATACTTGTAGTGGTATATTCTCCTACAGCATCTAGAGTTATTATTAGCGCTTCTTCAAATGGAGAAGGATAAAAAGCACTCGCAGCGTGACTAAGGTGGTGTTCAGAAAATAATATTTTACCTGAAAAATCTGGGTCTATCTCTTTTAACTCATTAATTATTTCTCTTTTTTGAAAGAGTTTTTCTTTGATCCAAATTGGTAGGGCTTTTTTGAAAGAGCTAAAACCAAACGGTGCATTAGCTAGGTATGTTTCAAGTAATCTTGTAAATTTTAAAAATGGCTTCTCGTAAAATACAATGTGACTGATTTCAGATAATTTTATTTTATTTTTTTTTAATATGAAATTAATGGACATTCTGGGGAATGAGCTATCATTTTTTTTTCTTGTAAATCTTTCTTCTTGTACTGCTGAAATAATATCACCATTCACAACAAGCGCGGCTGAACTATCATGATAATAACAAGATATGCCTAAAATGCTAACTTTCATGTTTTATATATTTTAATGTTACTTCTCTGTTGTGTTTTTCTGAAAATCTCCAAATAAAACTATCAATATAAAAATGTACCATTTGTCCAATAATTGGGATTATCATTAAGTTTTTTAACAAATTAAAATCATATTTACCAACATAGCTTAAAGATGTCATAATTAGACCGTAAGAAATTAAAAAAATAAAAAAATAAAAACTATTATTAGACGATTTAGATATAGTTGAATTTCTTCCTTTGTTTATCAGATAAGTAAAATATAAATATTGACTATAATGCATAGTAACACCCATTATTATTGCATGTATTGGTTTGTCTATAAAACAAATAGGATAAAA
>MDTG01387784.1_pt1 | contig 14346 bp, 11 predicted proteins | sample 811421 | NCBI WGS metagenome assembly MDTG01 (sample SAMN05326645, study PRJNA326480) | marine metagenome | isolation source: seawater | place: Pacific Ocean: South East | collected 2011
AAGCACTTGATCAAGAGGCTCGTCGGTAATCACCGGCAAATAGTCTGCCCCAAGTTTTTGGCAGACTGATCGGGCGGCATCTCCATGTTCTTTAAACCGTTCCAGGTAATTTCGTTTTGCGGATGCAGGGTCGATAAAGAGATCTTTATCTGACTCAACATCATGGAAAAGGAGGGCGTCTTTAAAATCAAAATCAATCTCGCGCGGGTCGAGTATGCGAAAAACAACTACATCATGACCGGCGGCAGTTAGTCTGCCGAGTTTTGCTTCCAGTTCTTCAATGGGGGCAAGTAAGTCAGAGATAAGCACCATTAATCCGCGCTTATTGACTAGTTCCACAATACGTTGAAGTGGTTTAGCGATGTTGGTGGCTGCTCCAGCCGCAGGCTTCTCAAGACTTAACATCAATTGACGCAAATGGCCGGGGCGGTTGCGTGCAGGCAGGTAGTCCCGGATGTTTTCATCGAAGCTCAAAAGTCCCACCGCATCTCCTTGCTGGAAAAGAAAGTAGGCTAGTGTGGCAGCCAAAGTATGTCCGTACTCCGCTTTGCTCCAGTTGTTGGAGCCAAAAGTCATCGAGCGGCTTTGGTCTACAAGCAAGTGACAGCGGAGATTAGTTTCGTCTTCAAACTTTTTGATATAGTAGCGGTCGCTACGTGCATATACGCGCCAGTCAACGTATCTCGGATCATCTCCGGGAACATATTGGCGATATTCAGAAAATTCTACTGAGAATCCATGGTAAGGGCTCCGGTGAATGCCATTCCAAAACCCTTGCACTACAATGCGGGCACGCAGTTCCAGACTGCGAATTTGCATCAAAGTGCGCGTATCAATTAAGCCCTGCCGTTTCGCGTTGGGTTCGGTTTCAGGCATCAGTTGAAACGTGATCAAGTAATTGATCGATTATTTTTTGGGTGCTAATTCCTTCTGCTTCAGCGCGGTAATTCACAAGTACACGATGCCTTAACACTGGCGCGGCAAGTGCTTTAATATCCTGTATTTCGACGTGTGAGCGGCCTTGAATCAGCGTGCGTGCCTTTGCTCCGAGCACAAGAAACTGCGCGGCCCTTAATCCTGCCCCCCAGCCGACCCATTCATTGATGAAATCGGGAGTGTTTTCTTGGTGAGGTCGGCTGGCCGCAGCCAATCTAACTGCGTATCGGGTAATATCCTCGGCAATCGGAACTTTTCTAACCAGATCGTTAAATCGGAGTACATCCTCACTGTTAAAGAGAGGTTCGATGGATTTGCTTCGTTCGGCTGTTGTCTGCTGGACAACAGTTACTTCGTGATCTTCGGGTAAATAATCAATGATGACATTGAACATGAACCGGTCGAGTTGTGCTTCAGGCAGAGGGTAAGTGCCTTCCATCTCGATTGGGTTTTGAGTAGCTAAAACGAAAAATGGCCTAGGTAAAGGGTGGCGCTGGCCTGCTGCTGTGACTTGATGTTCTTGCATGGCTTCCAAGAGAGCCGCTTGGGTCTTGGGTGGGGTACGGTTGATTTCATCAGCCAGAATGATATTGGCGAAAACCGGGCCTGGCACAAAACGAAGTTGTCTACCTGCATCGGTTTCACTAAGTACCTCAGTGCCGGTAATGTCCGCAGGCATTAGGTCTGGGGTAAACTGAACGCGAGAAAACTTGAGGTCGAATATTTCGGCAACCGATTTTACCAGCAGGGTTTTAGCAAGGCCGGGAGCTCCTGTAATAAGGCAATGGCCGCCGGCAAATAAGGAGATTAGGATTTCATCAATAACCTCCTGTTGGCCGACGATTGTTTTCCCGAGCTCGGTTTTAATTTGGTCATAACCGTGGATAATTTGGTCTACGGTTTGTTCATCAGTAGGGGGGAGGGTTTCAGTTTCCATTAGTGAGTTAATGCGTAAAAAACAATGTTGATGCCCATCGGATAGGCCTTGGGTTCAGAATAGGTTTTAAAATAATACTGGTTTTCGCCTTCGCGTTCCCAGCCATCTCCCAAGTCTGTGTTATGGCAGATGATAACCATCATACGGTTCTTATCATCGAAGATTCCTTTATAGTGAACTTCACTTCCGTCATCGATTCCCGGCCGCCATTCAAAGTCTTGGCCTCGCATTGCTTGGCCTATGGAAGGTAGTTGTGGTTTTTCTTTGAGATCAAAAACGCAGTGGAAGATGGGGTGTTCTAATGGGAGTTCTTTCGGGGTTCGGTCTGGGAAAACCCGCTTCATTTCCCAAGCAAAGTTTTCATATTCTTGGCCTCCCCAAAAATCATCCACCATCAGAAAGCCTCCGTTAAGAAGGTATTTGCGCAAGGCTATCACTTCGGGTTCAGTAAATTGCAATGCACCCGGTTCAATGATGTAGATAAATGGATAGTCGAATAGTTCAGGGTCTGTAAGTTCCAGAATTTTTCCCTCTGGATGAACCTTCAATGACGTGAGTTGCTGTAATCGGTATGAAAAATTCAGATCGGCATCTGGATAGTCAGTCCTCCAGCCACCACCGCGTCTACCATAACGGCTACTATACCGAATTCTAACGAAAGTGAACACGTCACGAGGCATCTCATTATCCAGCTCCCAGTTTGGTACGCCGCGTCGATCTACAGATGGTGGTAAAACGGGGCGGCGTTGAGCCCAAAGTACGGCTGCAGCGAACGCCATAATTCCAAGAAGAAGGAATATTTTTTTATTTTTCATCCCAGCTTAGAAGAAGTTTTAGGGCCTTTCGGAAGCGGGGGGCTTCTTCAAGGGCCATCAATAGGTGTTTTTTAGCAGTAGAGTTATTTTTTTCCTTTTGTAAAAGGGCAAGATGGTAATGTGCTTCGGCAGGGTCCAGCGGATCGAGGTTAAGAAGAGTTTGCCATGATTCGATGGCTAATGATTTTTTGTTTTGGGCTTCTGCCGCTATAGCCAAATGGCGGTAGGTTTCAGGTAGTAGAGGGTTTACTTCCAAAATCCGTTCGCAATTTATACGGACCGCTTCCCAGTCTTTATTTTCAGCAGCCAGTTCAGCAAGGCGTTGAAATACGGGGTAAGCGTCATCACTCATTGATGCAAATATCTCGAGTGTTTTGCGTTCCGCATCGTGCTCCTTAAGTTCCCGGTAAGCCCGAGCAAGCATTACGTAGGCATTGGAAGGGCCTCCATTCTGATGAGGGAAAAGCTTGATGAGTTCAAGGCAGGGAGCTTTCACTGCCTCCCAATCGTTTGCTTCAAGTGCGCGGCGTGCATTTCGAATGAGAAGATAATAATTCTTGGGGTGCTTTTTTGCAAATTCCTCGACCCCAGTTCTTAGCGTTTCAGGATCGGGTTGCGTCCAGTTTAGTCCCGGAGCCATTGCAATGGCTTTGGCTTGTGCATATTGTTCAAAGCTTTTTTCAAGTTTTTCCATCGGTTCAGTGTTTTTCTCGATGGCTACATTAATTTCAATTCCCTGACCGAGATCCTTGAGAATATTTCCGATGGCCTTAGCTCCGAAACGTTCGATGAGGTGTTCAACAACCAGAGAGGATTGGTAATAGGCAAACTGGAGGTGCAATTGGCTTTCGGGGGACATGAAGGCTCCACTTAATTTGCTGATTGGGGTTAGGTTTTCACCTAAAATCATCGATCTATAGTTCGGGTTCATTCTTTGCCCCCAGGATGGTTTAGCCTGTCGTTCCTCATAAACGCTGATTCCCTCACTTAACCAACGAGGCATCTTATTTTTTGTGAGGGCAAGGGTTACGGTGTGACAAAATTCATGCCAAAGCACTGACTCCCAATTAGCTGGAGAGGGCATCTGGGAAGCAGGGCTGTTGGCTGTGATGACACACCCAAAACACACGCCTAGAAAGCCCGGGTTGCCCGGCATTCCAAATGTTCTGACTCCAAAATCCTTTTGCTTGGCAAAAATTTCGACGGTCGTGGGTTGTTCCAGTTTAAGTCCGTATTTTTTGCATAGTGTATCGTGGGCTTTGTTGAGCAGTCTCATGGCTCTTTGTCCGTAAACCTCTGCTTCGTGAGGCTCCATGCGCAAAATGAAATTCGAATTGGTTAAAGTAGTATATTTACCGAGCGTATCTTTAAGCGTTACCAGATTATAGGTGGTAACGTCATAGCCATCAGTTTGGTGGGCTGCTTCGGCCATCGCCCAGCCTTCACTTTCGAGTCCCAATCTCAAGAGGTCCTGGGCAAGCTGTATCTTGGCGGGGATATATTTTGAGTTAAAGGTCAGTGCCTGTTTCTGGTGTGAGGAGCCCTCAGCAAAGCGATATTTTTGGGAAAGTTTTTTGCCTATTAAGTGGTCGACCTTGGGATTGCTCTTCCAATATTTTAGTGCGCGATTGCGGGCATTCCTTTCGGTTTCCTTGTCCGACTTTAGATGGGCAATCAGACTACGGTAAGCCCAGGCTTCAGGGTGATGAGGGTTGATTTTTAAAACTTTCTTTAATTGTTCTTCGGCTTCGGTGTAGTTCTCGCGATCAATAAGCTTGTCTGCAAGTATCAACATTGCTCCAGTATGATTTGGGTTTATGGTAAGTGTCTGCTGCAGATGTTGGGCCGTCATCTCTGCATCAGAAGGAGCAAAAGCCCGGGCAATTCCAAAATTGAGTTCAGCATCCTTTGGTTTCTGTTTTAATGCTTTCTGAAAAGTACGTCCTGCTAGTTCGTAGTCGCTTTTAGAAAGGGCCAGCTCACCGATGGCATAGGCAATGCCGGTAAATTCCGGATCATGTTCCCGGGCAGGAGTATAGAGTTTATTGAGAACTTCTTTTGGGTCTGCGCCCAGTTTGAGCGCTGTGCGCCCAAGGACTACCATGTCAGGAGCATTGCGGTAAGCCCAACTGCGGGCTCCGGCTAGTCGGTTAATCTCGCTAAGCGCGTTAGTTGCGCTTAGAGGATCGTTATTAAATTGAAATACATCATATGCCGCCAATTGTATCCGTACACTACTTGTAAGTTTTTCCATGGCATTGGTGGTAACGGTGTATGCCTCGGTGTATTTGCCTTGAGCCATGAGCGCGCGAATATGAAGCACATGTGAATCTTCCTGCCACCGGTTTTTAGCAATCGCATTGGTCGCATTAGAGATGGTGGCAGAATAATCGCCGCGGGCAAAAGCTTTGCGCGCTTCCTCCAGAGGATCTTCGGCTTGGATCCATAGGGTGTAAAAAATGAAACAAATGGTGGCGGTGAGTTTCATTTTTTTTCAATTTTGCGTTTTGCGAGATAGCTTTGGAGAAAGCGATCGGGAGGAGCTTCTTTCCAAGCAGTGAACCAAAGGTCTCCCAACATTTGGGCCCCGGCCAGGAGTTGTTTTTCCAAAAACAGTCGGCCCTTTCCCGGAGAGTCCTCTGATAGATTGCCCGCCTTATCCAATTGATAAAGTGGTTCAACTAACTTGTGTTGCTCTATAATATAATTTACTGCAGCCAGAAAGTGGCCGCTCGCAAGCTCTTTGCTTTCAGGGCGTTTTAAAACTTGGGCATTCCGTAATTGTTTTTGTAATCCGATTTCGTTTGGCGGTTGGGTGTTGATGAAAAATTTCCCGTCAATCCATGAATGGAACGACCGGCGGGTGGTGTATTCTTGGGGGTTGTCGCCGACCCATCCATTAAAGTGTTTGGTTGTGTGTAGGGGTTGAGATGTATCTCCCACAAAATGGCTCAGGATGCCCATGCGATAAATGACGTTGGCTTGAGCGTTATTGATTTCCTCAGAGGTGCCCATTTCCTCGAATACTTTTAAGTAAGAAAAAGAACTGATGAGCTTTAGGTAGTTCTCATTGATGCTCCAAGGGAGAAAGCCCGGATAGTTCTTCGTGTGGTCAGTATTGGCTTCGGGCAGTTCTAGTTTGAGGTTTGTGCGGGCGTTGGCCATTTGTTCAACGAAACGATAGCGGAAGTGGCTCAAGTCTTCTGCCTTGAGTTTGTATTGATCAAGATACTCCACATCAAAATAGTGGTCGGGGTTATTCAGGTGGCGAAGACCTTTATCGCGAGTGTTACGCCATCTGTCTGGCTCGCCTGCAAGAAATCTCACTCGTTCTTGATTGGGTGCAAGTAACACAAATTTTGGGAATTCTTCGGGTAGGCTTTTAAGTGCCAGATCGTTGATTAGCCGGTGGCGTTCATAGTCCCATGCACGTGCGGGTAGCCACAGGATTAAGCCACAAATCAAGAATTTAAAATAGTGGCTACGTAGCATTTGGTTATGCTAGGGAGCTCATTGTGTTCAATCAACTGAAAGCTGTTCAAATTTATCATCTAAAGACTCTGACAAATCGGTGAGAGACATTCGTTTTGCTGAACAGGCCAATTTTCCTCAGGCCCAGATCGTAATAGTAGGGGAGTAGTTCCTGTTTCAAGCTTCTCTGGTTGCAAAACCCTTCGATTTGTTTGGGGGTAATAAAGCTATAGTGAAATGTTTCTATCTCTGAATATGGATAATGATTGCCTGATATACATTTCTCCTCGTTATCCAAAAAGCATGTAAAACATATTTCACCACCCCTCTCGGCAATCGGGCTCAGTTTCTCCAAAATATTTTGACAGTCACTCCAGCGAAGGTGGGTGAAGACGCTGCCTAATGTAGCGCAATTACTTTGCTCTATAGCAAGGGTTGCCGTGTCTGAATTGAAATGTCCGAACTTAAAAGACCCGTGCTTTATTGCGTTCTCCAGCATGGGGGAGTTGGGAGGTTCTAATCCATAGTACTGGAAGTCGGGTGTAAATCCACTGAGGTAATTTCCTAAAGCGCCATTGCCGCAACCATAGTCCAGAAGTTTGACGGGTTTGTTTTCAATTGTTTCGTTGATGCCGCTAAGCAGGGCTGCATACCACTGCTTGCTCCCCGGTGCCTTCGATTTAAATTCTGGGAAGAAAAACTCATGGGTTGGGTGTAGGTATTTTTCCAGTGCTGAGTAATCCTGAGGAGGCTTTGCAGTTAGCCAGTCTCTGTCGGTCGGTTCCTTTATTCTAATAATGCCCGTTTGGATTAACAGGTTCTTTAGAGCTTGCTTGAACACAGATCGACCTTAACAAAAAAGGTTTGGTTATTGGAATATCATACTCTGAACGGTTCGCACCTGTTTATCTGAATAAGTTACAGGGCCATTTTTAAGATATGAGCTAAATCATCGTCGGGTAGGTTTGCTGGGTTGGCTTTCATGCTGCTGGCCTCGAGAGCTTTTTCAATAATGCTGGGAAAATCATTTTCGGTAATTCCGTAGGCGGAGAGGCCCGGGATATTAAGTCTTTCAACGAGGTTTTGAATCCAATTGATACCTACTTCGGCGGAAACATTCGAATTGCCGGTGAGGAGATGCGCTGTTTCCGTGTAACGGTTGTCTTTGGGTAAGGCCTTTAAGTTGGCGGCCATCACGTGTGGGAGAAGCGCAGCACATACTGCGCCGTGGGGTGCTTCAAACATGCCCCCAATGGGAGCAGCAAATCCGTGGACGGCGCCAAGCCCAGAATTGGCTAGTGCCAAACCACCGTAGAGGCTGGCTAGTGCCATATCTTCACGAGCAGCGGGAGTTGGGTCTACACAGGCCCTTTGAAGTGATCTTGCCGCACGGGTAATAGCTTCGCGGCATAAGGTATCAGTCATTGGGTTGGCGCGGGTGCAGGTAAAAGGCTCAATGAGTTGAGTGAGGGCGTCCAGTCCTGTAGTGGCTGTGATCTTAGGTGGAAGATCATAGGTTAGTTCCGGATCCACGATGGCTAGTTTAGGCAGCATCAAGGGATGGCGTAGGCTCACTTTTACGTGGTCTTCAGGCGAGGCGAGTACCGAGTTGCGGGTTACTTCTGCGCCGGTTCCTGCCGTAGTGGGAATGGCAATAAACGGGGCAGGGGGTTGAGTGAGCGGCTGGCCGTTGCCAATTACTTCCAGATAATCAAGAGGTTCTCCAGGGTTAGTGCAAAGAGCGGCAATAGCTTTACCCGCATCAATGGCACTGCCTCCACCCAAGGCGATTACAACATCACATTCATTTTGGCGGGCGCATTCGGTGCCGGCCTGTACATCGGCAATTTTGGGTTCACCGGTAATGGAATGGATCGTGCTTTTGAGTTCTTCCTTCTTTAGGGACTCCAGTAATTTTTGAGCACGGTCCGGGTTGCTGCCGGTGACTACTAGTGCATGTTTGCCAAAAGTTGCCGCAGCCGGAGCGGCCTCAGTTAATTTTCCTGCCCCGAAAATTATCCGGGTCGCGGTGGCGAACTCAAATGGTGTGCTACCACTCACTATCTGCGGGGAAGTGATTGGTGAGTTTTACGGCCTGACGAGGTTCAGCCATCATATCCTCAACTGTGTCGCGCCACTTCTTATAATGAGCCGTTTCCTTATGGGAAGCCGGATCGTCTTCAGTGTGGTATACTTCATTGAGGATAAATCTATTGGGGTCTTCATTATCTTGGAGGATATCGAACCGGGCGATACCGGATTCCTGTATACTATTACGGGCATTTTCCAGTGAGGCGATTCGGAAGGCTTCTAGGCAATCAGGTTTAACATGGACATGAACTAGAACAATCAGCATGAGGCCAAGGATAAAGGTTGTAAGTCCCGCGGCCAATAAAATGTGACGAGGGTGAGCGATTTAAATTTTTTTCAAAAAAATCTGTGTTAGTCTTTTTCCGGGTTTTTCATTATGAGCGGCACCAATTTCAAGAACCGGACCTTTTTGTCAGAAATGGGGGCGTTCATGACTGAGTGAGAAAAGGTTTGTTATAGGTTGGTTTAGTTTGTCTGTTAAATCCTAAAACATTCAACGTAGAATATCGTAACTTCTGCCTTTCTAGTGCCGTCTAATTCACTGGTAATTTTGGTTATAAATGGTATTTTTTAACCATTGATTTTCTAATAAGTGGATAGGAGTAATAAAATTTGGCTAGGTATTGCGGTTTTTTTTGGAGTAACGGCATTTTTGTGGTTGTTAACTCCTAAAGCTGAGCCGGTGCTTGTGGAGGCACAATTACCAGAGCGACTAAAGGATAGTTTACCAGAAGCGCCGATCGCCAAGCGTTTCAGGCATGTGGAGCTCAGCCCAGCAGCGGTGGATGCAGTGCGTGAAGGTGAAAGGATTATTCAGCTAAACCTATTCCCAGGGGAAACTGTTCGAGTGCGTTTGGATAAAGCTGAAAAGACTGATCCAGTCAGCACCGAGGTTCATGGCGAGGTCGTTGGAAAGCCGGGAGCGGCCGTAAGTTTTGTGACATACAACGGGACGATGGCTGGTAGTATCGAGTATCCCGATGGACGGATGTTCCTGATTAATTATGCTGACCCTACGTCTCATAGCATTGTGGAGATTGATTCAGGTGCGACAGGCGGTCTTCCCCATGCTTCAGTAGCTCATCCCGATACAGAAACGATTCTCTACCGGTCACCTGAAGGGAGTGTGACCTCGGTGCCTCAATATAAAATGCGGCCATTCAAACCGGGAGTAAAATATCGAGTGCCGGGATTCCCTGGTTTTACTCATATACTAACCCTGACTAATACCCCTCGAACCAATTTTTGGACCGTTCCAAGGCCACCTCTTTTCGGCCCTCCCATTGTGGGTATACTGGTTTGTTATACGGGGCTGGCAGAGAAACAGTGTGGAGGGGTCAGAGGCGTAGAAACGCGAGCTCGAATATCCGTTGCTCAAGTAAACAATGTTTTTCGGCGTAGTGCGGTAACTGCAAAACTCGTTTTACTGGGGACTGAAAAGGTGAACTACACCACGGTAGGCAATAGCACCAGTGATCTCATGAATCTCACCTTTGCCCGCACCACCTCTCTTTTTGAGGTTCATAAGCAACGTCAGCGGTACCGGGCGGACTTGGTTAGTCTGTTTACTGGAGCATCACCAAAAAATTTTTTGCACGGCAGTAGTTGGATGCTTAACACGACCAATGGGGCTCCTGCATACGGATTCAATGCGATGGAAGCCGTTTATGCGCCAACTTCAGTCTTCGTGCATGAGATTGGACACAATCTGGGCTGCTCTCATGCTACCAACGATTACGGCGGATTGCTTCTGCGGGGGTCCTTTACAAATTCTTGGGCTTGGAGATTTGGGATTACAACAAACGGGGTGACCTATCAAATGAAAACGGTTATGGCTATGGGAGGAGGCCGTAAGCTTGGATATTTTTCCAATCCCAATGTGAGCGTTTGGGGGGTCCCAACCGGTGACACTAATTTAGCCAATAATGCCTACACTATAAATCAAATGGCCCCGAAGGTAGGCTCCTACTTCACTCAGATCATTCACAACAGGAAGTTGGTTCCCAATCATTATCCGAAGTCTCTGCCGCCGGGTATGACCAACCGGCCGGGAATTCGCCAGCCCCGGCGCTACTTTTGGAACTCTGGCAGGAGAACCGGGGAGTAATTTATTGGCGTTTACCAATACACCAGAGGTGCTTGTGGGTGCGCAGCATTAGCTGTCCGTCAGAAGCTGCTAAAGAACTGTTGGTAAGAGTTTTGTCCAGTTCATTAATTCCAATTAACTCAAACTTAGGGTTGGCTCGCATGACGATGGTTTCTCCGGATTGGTTCGGAATATAGATTGTGCTTCCTGCAATGATCATTGAACTCCACGATTCTTGTTTGGAGCCACTGCCGCGAACACGTTCTGAAAAAAGTATTTTACCGGTTTTTAGGTTATGGCATTCCATGATTCCATTAGTGTTTAGGACGTACACGTGGCCCTTATGCACGATTCCACTGCCCAAACGGTTGGGTGTGCGTTCTGTGCGCCACAAGGTTTTTGAAGTGACATCGCCTTTACCGCCGGAAGCGATAGCGACTGTTGTGCCGTGATATCCGCCCATTCCGACAACAATGCCTTCACCGGCTATGGGAGAGGAATAAATTAAGGGATTAAGTCCGCCACAAATCCAGTTCATTCTTCCGGTGACTGGGTTAATGCCGGCCAAGCTGCCGGGATAGGTCATGACCAACTCTTCGCTATTTTCGGCCTTAATCAGAATGGGAGTACTAAAGCTACAGGTCCACTTGGGATCTTTGTTGTTACGGAATCCGTCGGTTCGCCCGGTTACGTCGACTTTTGGGTCGTTTAGTTTCCATACCGTTTTGCCAGTGCGTTTATCAAGAGCCATGAGGTGGGCCTTAGGGTCAGGGCCACGGTAAACATAGACAAGATCGCCATGTATGACAGGCGAGGCAGCGGAGCCCCACTCGAATTGGATTTTTCCAAGGTCGCGTTTCCAGAGCATTTTTCCATTAAAGTCATAACACACTACTCCAGCTGAACCATAAACAGCAATGACCCGTTCACCGTCCGTTGCTGGGGATTCACTGCAGTAGGGATTGGTGCGGTGTGATTTTTCAGCGGCAGTATATTTAACGGTGCGCCGCCAAAGCTCTTTTCCGTCCAGTCTATCCAGACAAATTAATGCACGTTCATTTAGTTGCTCAAGAGGTTGGGTTAGAAAGATTTTTTCCCCCCATACGATGGGTGTGGAATTGCCTCGGTCTGGTAGTTCAGTTTTCCATGCTATATTCTCACTGGCACTCCATTTCAGGGGTAGATTTTTTTCGTTACTGATTCCCAGTCCGGTAGCTCCACGCCACATTGGCCAGTTCTCGGCGTTCAGAGTGAAGGCGACTGTGAGGGTCCACAAAAGTAATCGCATGGACCTAAGAATAGAAAAGAAAGTAGGTATTTCAATCGTTTTTGTTGAATGAGTTCTACTTGACCGAATTATCAAACAAAATAACCGTGTTGTATGGCAGAAGATGGAGGTGCCAAGAATATTCAGGAATCCGTTAGGGTAGCTGAAAGTAAAACCAGCGCCGAATTTGTAGTGGCGATTCAGCCTCAGTCGGGCAATTACCGTGATATTGATTTGATAGCAGCTGCAACAGTGACTGCTGCGGCCATGCTTTTCGCTTTCTTTGGTCCTGTGGTGGTTAATCCCGATTTTGTGCCGCTTAATTTGTTGGTTGTTTTTGGGCTGGTTTGGTTAGCCAGCTCCAAGATCCCCCATATTCGCCGCTGGCTAACCTCTGAAGAACGCAGAAAAGGTCAGGTCAAAAGGGAAGCGGGTGCACTTTTTTTGCAGTATGGAGTGAGTCAGACCCGAGGGCGCACGGGTATCATGATTTTAGTTTCACAATTAGAAAACCGAATTGAGGTAATGGCCGATAGCGGAATCCTCCGGGTGGTGGAAAACGAATCATGGAGTCAGTTGATGAATGAAATACAAGGCGGGTTTAACTCAAAGGACCTACCGGCTACTGCGGTGGTGACTGTTGAGATGCTGGGTGATTTTCTGAGAGATCAGTTGCCGGTTGAGCCTGATGATGAGGATGAATTAACAAATGTGCCGGTTATAACCGAATGAAACAGGTTATTAAAAATATTCGACCGAATGCATGGATGTGGGTTGCTGCGGCATTCGTTTTGACATTTTTATTGGAGTTGGAGTTGTGGGCGAGATTGGGTGGTGGTGGTGGATATTCCGGTGGTGGTGGTGGATATTCCGGTGGTGGTGGTGGATACTCTGGCGGCGGTGGTGGGGGCAGTGGCGATGGTGGAGAAGCAATCGTTTGGTGGATTCAATTTTCATTTAAGTACCCATGGTTCGGGATTCCTGCAAACCTGGTGATCTTCTATTTCTATTACGTGGTGCATAAGAATAAAACTGAGACAATAGTGGTTGCCCATGAGCCGACTCCTCCGCCTAATTGGGATATAATTCGCGCTCAGGATGAAAATTTCTCGGCTGTTTTATTCAGAGATTTTGCCTACACGCTGTTTTCCAAGGTTCATGAGGCGCGCGGAAACCGGAAGCTTAAAAATATGGGTCAATTTTTAGGAACTAGGGCAATGGAAGCTCTGGAGCGCCTCCAACTGAATATTGAGGATGTTCATAGTGTGATTGTAGGGGCAATGACCGTTTCAGATTTATCCCGAGCTCACCGGGGTAAATTGGGTGATGTATTTACCTTAAGGTTGAATTTTGAAGCGAACTATACCGAAGTGGTAAATGGCAAGGAGCAGGCTGTCTATACCAGTCAGAATTGGTGTTTTTGTCGAAAGGCAAGTGCTTTGAGTCGAGAGCCAGATCGGATTGCTTCACTAGACTGTATCGGTTGCGGTAGTTCCTTTGAGCCGGATACTAACGGTACTTGTCAGCATTGCGGTCAACACTACGAACCGGGTGAAGCGCATTGGAGGGTAGATTCGATCTATCAAATTAACCGTCGTCAGGTTGGCCCAGCGCTTACTTCTTCGGCTCCGGATGTTGGGTTGAATCTAGAAACTCTCTTTGCCCCTGATTATTGGGAGCAAAAGCAGCGGATAGAAGAAGAGAATACCGACTTTAAGGTGGAAGAAATCACGGAGCGATTTAAGTACATTTTTAATGTTTTGCAATCTTCCTGGTCAGATCGCAATTTGAATAAACTACGGGCCTTTGAAACAGATCATTTGTTTCAGAATCATAGTTACTGGGTGCGTGAATATGAAAGACAGGGCCTACGTAATATTCTGACGAATATCGACTTAGAAAAAATACAAGTGGTCAAGATTAGGTCAGACAAGTTCTATGACGCGATAACCTGTCGGATGTGGGCCGGTATGGTTGATTATACCATTACTAATTCAGGGGATTTGGTTTGTGGGAATCGTTCAAAGCGTAAGCATTTTAGTGAATACTGGACTTTTATTCGTGGGCGGGGAGTCAAGTCACATGGTAAAACCGAAAGTCAGTGTCCAAATTGTGGGGCTGAGTTAAGAATATCCATGGCCGGCGAATGTGAGTATTGCGGCAGTAAGCTTACCAGTGGTGAGTTTGACTGGGTGCTTAGCGAGATTCAACAGGATGAGGAGTATACTGGTTGATTTTGGGTTGTTAGGTCCTCGGTCAATATAGAAAAGTTACCCTTTCTGAAGCTGGCTATGAAAAAATATTATTGAGGTCAAAGTAATAGAAAACACTACTTAAGTAATTATATGGATAGATTAAACCTAATCAGCGACATTATTCAGTCCAGGCGTACGGTAAAGCCAAATGAGATGGATGCTCAACGGGATGTCCCCAAAGAGTTACTTGATCAAATTTTTGAAAATGCCAATTGGGCTCCTACTCATGGAATGACTGAACCCTGGAGGTTTAAGTTGTTTGCCGGAGAGTCACGAAAACTATTGGGTGAAAAGTTGCAGTATTTGTACGTTAATCATACCTCAAAGGAAGATTTCAAGGAATCGAAAATGGAAAAACTCGGCCGAAATCCCCAGCTTGCACCAGTGGTAATTGCTGTCTGTATGAAGCGGGGTGAGAATGAGAAAATTCCTGTGGTTGAGGAAATTGAGTCGGTGGCATGTTCGGTTCAGAACATACATCTTACAGC
>MDTG01368030.1_pt1 | contig 14345 bp, 18 predicted proteins | sample 811421 | NCBI WGS metagenome assembly MDTG01 (sample SAMN05326645, study PRJNA326480) | marine metagenome | isolation source: seawater | place: Pacific Ocean: South East | collected 2011
AGCCTTGCGAGCTACCAGACTGCTCCACCCCGCGTCTTAGCTCTAAATTCTATTTCTTAATTTTTGGAGTTTTTTTGCTCTTTTAATGTTTTCTTGTTTTATTCTTTTTTTTTTTTCAGATGGTTTTTCATAAGTATCTTTCAGTTTTATAATTTTAAAAAAACCATCTTTTTGAAGCTTTCTTTTTAAAACTCTTAAAGCTTGCTCAACATTATTATCTTTTACTTCTATTTTAATAAAACCTCCTAAATTAAAAAACGTTAATTAACACTTAATCAAATTTATGTCCATTAAATTAAATTTTTTTCTTTAGTTTCTTTTTCCTTTAATTTCTTTTCTCTTTTTATCCTTCTATCTGCTTTATCTAACTCTTTTTCTAAATCAGATTGATTAAATAGTCCTATTGCAACAGGATCTTTTGCATTAAGGTTGTTAAAGTTCCAATAACTTTTATTTCTAATTGCAACAACAGAATTTTTTGTAATACCTATTAACTTTGCAATTTGAGAGTCTTTTAACTTTGAATAATTTTTTAGCAACCACAATGCGGAATCAGGCTTATCCTGTCTTTTTGACAAAGGTACATATTTTTTTATTTTTTTTTCATCATTTGATATTTCAATATCTTGGACAGTTAAATTTAAAGGCCTTGAATTATCCTTTGAAGAAAGTTCAATTTCTTCTTTCGTTAATTGTCCTGATATTATTGGGTTATAACCTACAATGCCTTTAGCCACTTCACCATCTGCTATACCTTGAACTTCTACTTCGTGTATATTACAAAAATTTGCTATTTGTTTGAAAGTAAGTGTTGTATTTTCTACTAACCAAACTGCAGTTGCCATTGGCATTAAAGGTGCTTTTGACATTGATTATTTATTTTCTGATCGAAAATTTTTAAATTTTTTATTGAACTTGCTTACTCTTCCTTTATCTAAAATTTTCTGTTTTCCTCCAGTCCAAGCAGAATGTGATAAAGGATCAATTTCTAATTTTAATACATCTCCTTCTTTGCCCCAAGTTGAATTTGTTTCGAACTGCGAGCCGTCTGTCATTTCGACTTTAATTTTGTGATAGTCTGGATGTATATTTTTTTTCATAAGATTGGATTTATAACAAAAGAAAAATATAAAACAATTAAAACTTGCTTAATATATTTAATAAACTTTCATTTATATAAGGATTTGATGCAATAATTTTTAAATCATTTTGATTATTAATATTAATTTCATTTGTTATGCCTCCTGCCTCTTTTAAAATAATCAAACCAGCAGCAATATCCCATATAGATAAATTATTTTGGAAATAACCTTCATATCTACCACATGCAACGTAAGCAATATCAAGAGCCGCGCTTCCAGATTTTCTTATGTTAAGTTCTTGATATTTGTCTAAATTTTTATTTCCTGAAGCAAATAGACACTGATTTAGATTTTTTCTTTTTGATACTCTAATTCTATGGTTATTTAAATATGCTCCACTGTTTTTTTCTCCATAAAAAATTTCATCTTTTATAGGATCGTAAATTACGCCTGCCACAATTTCATTTTTTGATTTTAAAGCTAAAGATATTGCAAAATGAGGTATGCTGTGCATAAAATTGCTCGTACCGTCAATTGGATCTAAAATCCAAACGTTATTTTTGTCTTTATTTTTGTAGAGCCCACTTTCTTCGCTAATTAACGAGAAATCTTTTTTTGACTTTAATAATTCTTTGATAATTATTTTTTCACACTTTTTATCAGCACTAGTTACAAAATCATTTGGCCCCTTTACAGATACTTGAAGATTTTCTATTTCCCCAAAATCTCTTTTCAAAATTCTAGAGGCTTTTTCACAAGCTTTGATCATAATATTTATGGTAGGTGAAATAGTTTGCATTTTAATTTTTTATATTTTCTTTATGTATTTAAAACTTCTTGTATCTATAACAATTTCATCACCATCATTGATAAATGGTGGAACTTGAATAGTTAAATCATTTTCTAGTATTGCCGGCTTATAAGAAGAAGAAACAGTTTGGCCTTTTATTGAAGCATCAGTTTTTTTAATTTTACAGCTTATTTGCTTTGGAAGTTCAACTAAAATAGGATTTTCATTATAGAAACTTATAATTACTTCAAGATTTTCACTTAAAAGTTTGCCTTTTTCTCCAATAAGTTTTTTACTTACCTCAGTTTGTTCAAATGTTTTTTGATTTATAAAAAAATAATATTTTTCGTCCTCATATAAATAATTTAAATTGATCTCATCTATATTTGCTTTTTCAACGGTGTCATTTGATCTAAATCTTTCATTTAACTTCGTTTGTTTGTTTAAACTTTTCATTTCTACTTGATTAAATGCTCCACCTTTTCCCGGTTTAACATGTTGAGTTTTTAAAACTTCCCAAAGGTCATTTTTATGTTCTATTAACATTCCAGGTTTAATTTCATTACAAGATATTTTCATTCTAATTTTTTAATTGCCTCAGAAGGTTTAAGTTTTTTATTGTTCCAAACGTAACCTGAAATAGCTAAAAAGTTTGCTTTATTCAATAAAAGTTTTTTATAATTCTTATTATTAATGCCCCCAATTGCTACAATTGGTATTTTCGTCAATTTTTTAACAGTTTTAAGATGTTTTATTGTTGCTTTGTAATTGGTTTTTTTTGTAGAAGATTTAAAAAAAGCACCTATTGCAATATAACTTGCTTTATTTTTAATTGCATAATGAACTAACTTTATCGAATTATGACATGTAATCCCTATAATTTTTTTTTTTAATATTTTTTTTGCTTTAATTATAGTCGTGTCTTTTTGACCTAAATGACATCCATCAGCATCTATATTTTTTGCTATTACAGGATTATCATTGATAATTAATTTAACTTTATATTTTTTACAAATTTTCTTTATTTTTTTGCCAATATAAATAATTTTTTTTTTACTTTTTTTTTTTAATCTTAACTGAAAAAAAAATATTTTTTTTGTTTTAAAAACTAATTCTAAATTTGTATAAAATTTATTATCATTATTTATAAAATTTGGTGAAATAAGATATATAAATCTTTTGTTATTCTTAAACTTTCTCAACTTGATCAGTCCATTTGCCTAATGCTGCCAAACTACACATTTTTGCTCTGTGATTAAATATATTTTGAGTACCTGCTATATCATCTAAATTTTTCGACCAATGTTTTAAAGCACTTTGTTGCAACGCTCTGCCATATGAAAATGTCATCATAAATTTTGACTTATTCAATTTATTAATAAAGTCTAAATTTTTTGTTGCTTCAAATTCGCTCTGTCCTCCAGATAGAAAAGCAATGCCAGGGACCTCATTAGGAACACTGTTAATTAAACATTTTAATGTAAGACTAGCAATTTCTTCATTTGAAATTTTTTTTTGCGAATCTGAACCTGGTAAAATCATATTTGGTTTTAGAATTACACCTTTAAGATCAACTTTTTGAAAAATTAGTGCATCAAAGCATTTTTTAATTACCTCTGAGGTTTTATTAAAACAATCTTCTATCGAATGGTTTCCATCCATTAATACTTCTGGTTCTACAATTGGCACCATTCCTGCTTCTTGAACTAAAGCTGAATATCTTGCAAGAGCATGAGCATTAGTTTCAACAGACAACTTGCTAGGCAAATGATCTGATATTAGATAAACTGCTCTCCATTTTGTAAATCTAGCTCCTAGTTCGTAATAATTTTTCAATCGTTCTCTAAGCCCATCTAGCCCCTCTGTTATTTTTTCTTTTTCCGATTTAGCAAGTTTTTTTGCTCCAGTGTCCACTTTAATTCCTGGCACAGCACCAGTTTGAGAAATTATTTCGGGAATTGTTTTACCTTCAAATTGTTGTTTAATAGTTTCGTCGTATAAAATAACTCCACCTATACAGTCTTTCATCCTTTCGGATGTAAACAAGATCCTTCTAAATTTTAATCTATTTTCTTCACTGGATTCAACTTTTACACTTTCAAGTCTTTTTGTCATAGTGCCGGTACTTTCGTCAGCCGCGAGAATACCTTTTCCAGATGAAACTATTTTTAAAGCTATTTTATTTAATTCAGACATTCAATTTAGAGATTTTATACCAGGTAAATCTTTTCCTTCAAGATATTCCAAAAATGCTCCACCTGCAGTTGAAACAAAATTAAAATTTTTTGCAATTTTTAATTTATTAATAACAGCGACAGTATCTCCACCTCCAGCTACTGAAAAAATATTTCCATGCTTTGATTGATTTGATATTTCTTTAGCTAACTCAAAACTTCCAGTTGAAAAATTTTCGTTTTCAAAATATCCAGCCGGCCCATTCCATAATACTGTTTTTGAATTTCTAATGTAAGAAATAATTTTCTTTAAAGTTTCTGGTCCAATATCTAAAATTAAATCATCTTTATTTATGCTTTTTAAGTCTTTATTTTGAGGAAAATCATTTAAATTTTTTCCTACACATACATCTTCAGGGAATAAAATATTACAATTATTTTCTTTGCCTAATGAAAAAATTTCTTCAACTGTTTTGTCACAGTTTTTTTCGTATAGAGACTTGCCAATTTCATAACCTTTAAATTTGATTATATTATTAGCCATACCTCCTACAATTATTATATTATTAAATTTTGTTATTAAGTTTTTAATTAATTTTATTTTTGTAGAAATTTTTGACCCACCAACTATACAGGTAATAGGCTTTGTTATATTTAAAGTAATTTTTTTCAATGCTTCTAGTTCTAAATTTAAATTTATTCCAGCGTAAGATTCTATGTGTTTAGTTATATTTGACACAGAGGCGTGATTTCTATGAGAACAAGAAAAAGCTTCGTTAATATAAATATCACCTAAACTTGCTAATTTTTTAGAAAAATTATCGTCATTTTGTTCTTCTTCTTTATAAAATCTAATATTTTCTAACATAACAATTTTTTCATTTTCTTTGAAAATATTACTCTTTGCTATTTTAAAAATGTTTTCATCAATCAATCTTATGTTTTCTGATAATTTAACTTTTAAGTCCTCACAAATAGGTTTTAAAGAAAATTCCAATTTTTTTTCCCCATCTGGCCTACCAACATGTGAAATTAATATTATTTTCGCTTTTTTTTTTAGCAAAAACTTTATTGTTGGCAGTATTTTATCTATTCTATTAAAATCCTGAATTATTTGATTTTTTAAAGGCACATTTAAATCCAACCTTAGTAATAAAATTTTTTGATTAAGATCGAGATGATCCTGTGAAATCAATTTCATTAATTTTTTTTATGAATATACTCTGTTAAATCAAGCATTCTATTAGCAAAACCCCATTCGTTGTCATACCAGGCAGATATTTTTCCCATCTTTTTTCCAATTACGCTTGTTAAAGATGCATCTACTATTGCTGAATTAGAATTATGATTAAAGTCTATTGAAACAAGTTTTTCATTAGTAACAGCTAGAATTCCTTTTAAATCTTTTTTTGATGATTTTATTAATGAGTCATTTATTTTGTTAACTGTTAAATCTTTATTTGTACAAAAAACAAATTCAATTAAAGAAACATTAGGAACAGGAACTCTCATTGAAACACCTTCTAGTTTGTCTTTAAGATCTGGTATTATTTCTCCAATTGATTTTGATACTCCCGTTGATGTTGGAACAATAGACAACAAGGCTGATCTAGCTCTTCTGGGGTCTTTATGGGAATTATCCAACATTCTTTGGTCTGTAGTAATAGCGTGAATTGTTGTCATAAAACCTTTTTCTATTTTAAAATTATTATGTATTACATTTGCTACTGGAGCTAGGCAGTTAGTAGTGCAAGATGCTGCTGAGATAATCCTGTCTTTTTTGTCTAAATTTTTTTCGTTTACACCAAAAACAATAATTTTATCTACATTTTTACATGGCGCTGAGACAATTACTTTTTTAGCACCATTTTTTAAATGTGTTAACAATTTTTTTTTAGAATTAAATTTTCCTGTACATTCAAGAACATAGTCAACATTATATTTTTTCCAATTTATTTTAGATAATTCATCATGCTGAGAAAATGTGATTTTTTTTCCTTTTATTATTAAATTTCTACCATCATTATTTATTTTAAAATTGGGATTGCCATGTATAGAGTCGTACTTTATTAAAGAAGTAACTATATCTAAATTTGATCTGTTATTAATATGTTTAATTTGAATTTTATTTGATTTACTTTCAATCAATGATCTTAGTACCATTCTACCAATTCTACCAAGGCCATTTATTCCTACCTTAATTGTCATTAAGCTCCTTTTTTATTTTTTTAAAAATATCATTTACTGTAAGTTTATAATTTTTATAAAGTTTTGAGTAAGGAGCACTTTTGCCGAATTCATTAATTCCGATTGCTATTCCTTTTTCTCCTAAATACTTTTTCCAGTAGTCTGTTATCGAAGCCTCTATAGAAATTAAGTTTTTTGATTCATTTAATATTTTTTTTTTATATGCAGAATTTTGAACATCAAATAATTCATGGCATGGCATAGATATAACTTTTGAGTAAATATTTTCTGTGGCCAATTTATGACTAATTTCACAAGATAAGCTAACCTCAGATCCGGTAGCTAGAATTGTAATATTTATATTTTTTCCTGTCCTCATAACTTCATAAGCTCCTTTTGCGCATTTATTTAATTTTTCATGTTTAAATCTAACTGGATTAACTTTTTGCCTTGTTAGTGCAATAGCACTAGGGCAATTTTTTGCTTGAAGTGCCAATTGCCAACATTCAAATGTTTCAATGGTATCAGCTGGTCTATAAACTTTTAAATTAGGAATTGATCTTAAAGCCACAAGTTGTTCTATAGGTTGATGCGTTGGTCCATCTTCTCCTAATCCTATGGAGTCGTGGCTAAATATGTATATAACTTTTTGCTTCATTAAAGCTGACAAACGTATTGACGGTTTGCAATAATCACTAAAAATTAAAAAAGTTCCACCATAAGGTATTAGATTGCTGTGAAGGGCAATTCCATTCATTACCCCGCTCATTGCATGCTCTCTTACACCATAGTGGATATAATTACCTGAAAAATTTCCAGGTTTTATTATTTTATGATTTACAGTTTTCGTATTATTTGAACCTGTCAAATCAGCCGAACCGCCAATTAAGTTTTCTAAATTAATTGCTTCTAAAAATTTTTCTGAAGATTTTCTTGTAGCTATCGCAGTTTGGTTTTTAAGAATTTTTTCTTTTTCTTTTTCTATTAAATTATTTAATTTATTTTTTTTTTGTAAATTGTTAATTTTTTTTTTGTTTATTTTTTTCCAATTATTCTCGATTTTTTCTCCTTTTTTTCCAATTTTTTTCCACGCATTTAAAATATTTTTTGGAATATTAAATGGATCAAAGTTCCAATTTAATTTTTTTCTTACTAATTTTACTTCTTCATTTCCCAAAGGACTTCCATGAGCTGATGCAGTACCAGCTTTATTTGGAGATCCATATCCAATTTTAGTTTTGCATGATATTACAGTAGGCCTGTTTGCTTTTTGAGCTTTTTTTAAAGCTTTAAAAATTTGTTTTTCATTGTGTCCATTAATAGAAATATAATTCCATCCATAACTCTGGAATCTTTTTTCAAAATTATCTGAGACAGCTAAGCTTGTTGGGCCATCTATAGAAATAGAATTGTTGTCAAATAACAAAATTAAATTTTTTAATTTTAAATGACCAGCTAAACTAAGAGCTTCATGGCTAATTCCTTCCATTAAACATCCGTCCCCGGCTAAAACATATGTTTTGTGATTAAACATTTTTTTACCATATCTATTTTTTAAAATTTCTTCAGCAATTGCAAAACCTACCGCATTAGAAATTCCTTGACCAAGCGGTCCTGTGGTAGTTTCTATACCAGAATTTTTTTCATATTCTGGATGACCTGCACATATTGAATTTAGCTGCCTAAAATTTTTAATACTCTTTATATTTATTTTTTTGTATCCAGTTAAATATAGTAAAGAATACAATAGCATTGACCCGTGACCGGCAGACAAAACAAACCTGTCTCTATTTAACCAGCCTGGATTTCTAGGATTAAAATTTAAAAAATTTTTATATAAAACCGTTACAACATCAGCCATTCCCATTGGCAATCCTGGGTGTCCCGATTTTGCTTTTTCTACCGCATCTATCGATAAAAACCTAATTGCGTTAGATAAATCTTTGTTTTTTATGGTCAAATTTTATCCTATGTAGACTAAGATGATTCAATTTAATAATATAGATATATATGAAATCTTATTTTGAAAAACCAGAAAAATTAAATGTTGTTTTAAAAAAATTAAAATCTTTTGATTTAAGCAAATTAAATAATAAAGATGATTTTAATCATTTAATAAGTCAAAAAAATCAATTAGAGATTGAAAAAAAAGAATTAGAGAAAAAATTTACAGATTTAAAAGAGGAATACCAAGAATTGAAAGAAAAATTTAACAGAACCAGCAACACCAATTTTATTAATTTAAAGAAAGAAAAGGAAATTTCAGAAAAGATAGATGAATTAAATCAAGAAACTGATAGTTTAATGGATGAAATAGACAAATGGCAAATGTAAGCATTAAATTTAATGGAAAAGAATATTTGCTTTCCTGCGAAGATGGTCAAGAAGAGCACTTAGAAGAATTAGCGAGTAATTTAAATATTAAGTTTGAAGAACTCAGGTCTTCACTTGGCAACATTGGAGAAAATAGACTTTTATTAATCACCTCAATAAAAGTTATGGATGAATATTATGAAACAAAAAAACAAATATCTCAAAAAAAAAATGAATTAGAAAAAATAACAACTAAGTTTAAAGAATTAAAATCTTTAGTTTATGATTATAAAAAAAAACAAGAAGATCAAATAAAGAACTTAAATAATGATTACAATGAACTCGAAAATTTAATCTCTCAAAATAAACAAAATTATGAAAAAGTTTTAGATGATGCTGCTAATCAAATCGAAGAATTTTTAAATAATCTTGATACTCAAAATTCCATTCAATAAGACGCACTAAGTGAATAAAATCAAAATAAGAAAAAAAATAATTAATTTAAGAAAAAAAAAAAATAAATTTAACTACGAAATAAAAAAAAAAATTTTAATAAATATATCTAAAAAAATTATTTTTAAAAATAAAACTATAGCAGGTTATTTTCTAATTAATTATGAAATTAGTATTCTTGAAATGCTACAATTTTTAGAAAAAAAAAATAAAATAGTTTTTCCAAAAATAAAAAATAAAAAACAAATGGAATTCTATAGTTGGGATAAATCTGATTTTTTAACAATTAATAATTTTGGTATACCAGAACCTAATATAAATAAAAAAAAATATTATCCCGATATAATGTTTATTCCGTTGGTAGCATTCGATAATAATAAAAATCGCTTGGGTTATGGCGGAGGTTTTTATGACAGATATATTGAAAAAATTGAAAGAAAAAAAAAAATAATTAAAATAGGCTGTGCTTTTTCTTTTCAAAAAATCAATAAATTACCAACTAATTATTATGATAAGAAATTAGATATAATTATTACAGAAAAAAAAATTATAATATGAAAATACTTTTTTTAGGTGATGTAGTTGGAAATTCAGGATGTGAAGCGATTCAAAAAAATTTGCCAGGGATAATTGATAAATATTCAGTTGATTTTACAATAGTTAACGGTGAAAATTCTGCATCTAGTGGAGTAGGAATAACAGAAGAAATTGTAAAAAATTTTTTTTCTTCAGGAACTAATGTTATTACATCTGGAAATCATATTTGGGACCAAAAAGAAATAATGAATTTTATTGATAAAGAAAACAGATTACTTAGACCAGAAAATTTAATATCTAATTCACCTGGAAAAGGATTTGAAATTTTTAATTTAAAAAATAAAAAAAAAATTGGTGTTCTTAATTTAATGGGAAATATTTTTATGAAAAAATGTGACGATGTATTTGAGGCAGCAAAAAAATTTCAAGAAAAATACACTTTAAAAAAAGATTATGATTTTCTTGTGATAGATTTTCATGGAGAGATAACAAGTGAAAAAATGGCCATGGGTCATTTATTTGATGGCAAAGCGAGTTTGCTTGTTGGAACTCACACTCATGTACCAACAAATGACGCTAGGATTTTAAAAAATGGTACTGCATACCAAACTGATGCAGGCATGTGTGGGGATTACGACTCTGTAATTGGAATGAATATAAATAATTCATTAAACAAGTTTATGAAAAATGATTCTAAAAAACATTATCCAGCAGAAGGCGAAGCTACATTATCCGGTACTTTAGTAGAATGTGATAATGATACAGGACTTGCAAGAAAAATTGAAACTTTTATTTTTGGAGGAGTTTTAAAAAATTCTTAGTTTATGGCAGGACATTCTCATTGGGCTGGAATAAAACATAAAAAAGGTAGAGCGGACAAACAAAAATCTAAAATCTTTTCAAAATTATCAAAAGAAATAACTGTCGCTGCAAAATTAGGAGATAAGAATCCAGAAATTAATTCAAGATTAAGATCAGCTATTCAGTCAGCACGGTCAGCTAACATGCCCAAAGAAAATATTAAAAGAGCAATTGACAAATCAAGTTTATCTAATGAAGAGAATTTTGAAAGTTTAAGATACGAGGGATTTGGACCAGCAAATATAGCTGTTATAGTTGAAACGTTAACTGATAATAAAAATAGAACTGCATCAAATATTAGAACAATTTTTCAAAAAAATGGAGGCTCGTTAGGAACAATAGGGTCTGCATCCCATAACTTTTTACAGACCGGTATTATAAAAATTAATAAAAGTGAAATTTCAGACGAGAAAATTTTAGATTTAGCCGCGGAGTCTGGTGCTAAAGATTGTTTTTCTTTTAATGATTTTCATGAAATTCATTCTAATAAAAATGATATATACAAAGTAAAACAACACTTAGAAAAAAAAGTTAACAATTTTTTATCAACAAATATAGAATGGCGGCCGTTAAATAAAGTGAAGTTATCTAAGGAACTCAAAGATAAAACAAAGTTTTTTATAGAAACTTTAAATGATGACGATGATGTGCAAAGAATATATACAAATTTAGATACTGAGGAACATTAATGTTTATTATAGGCATAGACCCAGGAATTACTGGTGCAATTTGTTTTTTTGAAAACGGTAAAATTATAGATGTAATAGAAATGCCAAATATGCCAGAGGGTAAAAAAAATAAAAGACAAGTAAATGGTGCCCAAATTACAAATGAGATTACATCAAGAATAAAAAAAATAGATAAAAAAAATGTAAAAGTTGTTATAGAACAAGTATCTGCAATGCCTGGCCAGGGTGTTACTAGCATGTTTAATTTTGGTCAATCATTTGGTGTTTTAAAAGGCATCTGTTCAGCATTACAACTTTCAGTGTTTTTTGTTAGACCAGTTAGGTGGAAAAAATATTACAACTTAATTAACTCAAATAAAGATTCTAGCAGAACAAAAGCTATAGAAGTTTTTCCTTATATTTCAGAAAAACTAACGAAAAAAAAAGATTCAAACAAAGCAGATGCAATACTAATTTCGAGCTTTTTTCATGATAGTTTGAACTTTAATGAGGATAAATAGTCAAATTCATGACACATTTTAATGTGAAATCTTACAAATGGAAGCTGAAATAACATCTCAAGCTGTAGGGCTTGCAAGTAATACAGATTTTTCGATTTTTAATTTATTTATAAGAGCAGATATCATTGTTAAATCAGTAATAATTATTTTAATAGCTTCTTCTGTATATTCTTGGGCAATAATTTTTAATAAAATTAAATTATTTAAAAAAATAAATCTTTCATCATCAGAATTTGAAGACAAATTTTGGAAATCAAAATCAGCAGAAACAGTTTACAATAATTTACCATCCAAATTGGAAGACCCAATGGCAAATGTTTTTAAAAACTCAATGCAAGCAGCTTTAAAAAACAGATCAAGATCAAATTTACAAGAAAGAATTTCAAATATGTTAGAAATAAATATTGAAAAAGAAATTGAGAAAATTGAAAAAAGTTATACTTTTTTGGCAACCGTAGGATCAACTGCTCCCTTTATAGGATTATTCGGAACAGTATGGGGAATCATGAATTCTTTTCAGTCAATAGCAATTTCAAGAAATACTAGTCTTGCTATTGTTGCCCCAGGTATTGCCGAAGCTTTATTTGCTACAGCACTAGGTTTACTAGCAGCTATACCTGCAGTTATAGCTTACAACAAATTTAATAGTGACTCTAAAAAATATACTCAAAAACTAAATAATTTTTCTAAAAGATTATTATCAATAATATAAATAGCATGGCTTTTACTCAAAGAAAAAATTCAAGAGAGCCTATGAGTGAAATTAACGTTACACCATTCGTTGATGTTATGCTGGTTTTACTTATAATATTTATGGTAACTGCACCGTTATTAACTGTTGGGGTACAAGTAGATTTACCTGAAAGTTCCGCAGACTCTTTACCTGAGGAGCAAGAACCTTTAACTTTAACAATTAATTCAAAAGGAGAAATTTTTATACAAGAATCAAAAGTTGAATATGATAATGTTATCGCAAAAATTTTGGCAGTTTCAAAAAACAGAACCGATACAAGAATTTATGTTAGAGGAGATAAAACTATTAATTATGGTCGAGTTCTTGAAATAATGGGAATGTTATCCGGATCAGGTTTTACTAAAGTTGCGCTGATTTCTGAGCCATATAAAGAAAGATAAAATGCACAAAGAAATTTTTGTTTCATTTTCATTTCACTTACTTATAATTTTTGGAGCAACTCTTACTCTGCCGTTTTTACTTAAAAAACCTATTGATTTACCACCAATTATTTCAATTGAATTAATTCAGATTACTGAAAAAACGAATATACCTTTCGCCCCAAAAGCAAGAAAAATAATTGAAAAAGCAAAGGAGAAAGAAAAATTAGTATCAGAACAGGCTCCACCAAAGAAAATAAAAAAAGAAAAGCCCGATGCAATTCCTTTGCCTAAAGAAAAAAAAGAAGTAGTTAAAAAAATAGAGGAAAAAAAACAAAACCCAGAAAAAATTGAAGATGAAATAAAACAAGTATCGGAGTTTGAAAAAAAAGAAATGTTTGACCCAAATGAAATTGCCGCATTAATTGATAAATCTAAAGAAGAAGTAGCTACTACTAACGTTAAATCAAAAAAAATCACTCAATCAAAAGATAAAAACGTAGATATGTTAACTTTAAGTTTAAGCGAAGAGGATGCTCTTAAAGCGCAGATTTTTGGATGTTGGAGCATTCCATTAGGTTTGCCTTATAATGAAAATTTATTAGTAAGAATTAAATTAAAATTAAAACCAGATGGTTCAGTTGTTAAGTCTGAAATTTTAGACCATGCTAGAATGAATAAACCTGGTCAAGGCTTTTACAAAGTTTTGGCAGAGAGTGCACTAAGAGCTATACAACTTTGTCAACCACTAAGAGTTCCATCCACAGGTTATGAAAGATGGAAAGATTTACAATTAAACTTTGATGCAAGAGAAATGTTAGAAGGTTAAAAATGTGCAAAAAATTATATATATCAATAATAATTTTTATTATTATTTTTCCTTTAAAGTCATATTCATTAATAGAAGTAGACATAACAAGAGGAAATTTAAACCCATTGCCAATTGCTGTGTCTCCTTTGTCTTTAGATGATAATTCGAAAAAAAAATTTTTTGAAGTTACTAAAATAGAGAATTTAGGAGAGGAAATAGCAATAGTAGTTGAAAATAATCTTAAAACTTCTGGCTTATTTAATCCACTCAACAAAGAAGCTTTTTTACAAAAACCTGATATAGCCCATTTTAAACCAAGATTTGAAGATTGGTCTTTAATAAAAACTCAGGCTTTAATTACAGGGAAAGTTACAAGTGTAGATGATAAATTAAGAGTAGAATTTAGGCTTTGGGACGTTTTGGCTGGAAAAGAAATGTTGGCTTTAGCTTTTACAACTGTTCCAAACAACTGGAGAAGAGTTGGACATATAATTACAGATAAAGTTTATGAAAGACTTACAGGTGAAAAAGGATATTTTGATACAAGAATTATATATGTAGCTGAAGAGGGACCAAAAACACAAAGAATTAAAAAATTAGCAATTATGGATCAAGATGGTTTTAACACTAAATATTTAACTTTAGGTAATGAACTAGTTTTAACTCCAAGATTTAATCCAACAAATCAAATGGTTACTTATTTATCTTATTTTAGAAATCTTCCAAGAGTATACTTGCTTGATATCGAGACAGGAATACAAGAAGTAGTAGGAGATTTTCCAGGAATGACATTTGCACCAAGATTTTCACCAAATGGAAAAAAAATTATTATGAG
>MDTG01207058.1_pt1 | contig 14343 bp, 15 predicted proteins | sample 811421 | NCBI WGS metagenome assembly MDTG01 (sample SAMN05326645, study PRJNA326480) | marine metagenome | isolation source: seawater | place: Pacific Ocean: South East | collected 2011
TCTCGGCCTCGACCCCATTGTTCTCGGCCTCGACCCCATTGTTCTCGGCCTCGACCCCATTGTTCTCGGCCTCGACCCCATTGTTCTCGGCCATTACTGGATTAAAATTCTCCATTATATTTTGAAGATTAAGTATAGCATTATTAAGATTATTATTTAATTCATTATTAGTCGTTGTAAATGAATAGCATCTTTCTAAATGTCTAGAGTAATAATTATAATTAACTAATGTACCACATATTTCACACGGAATCATATCCTCTAATTCATCAGCTCTAAAAGCATTGTTACACGACATTTCATGATATTCCCTATCACTCAATCTTACTTGCTGATTACAATTTCGGCACGTGTAAAAATCCATAATACTATGTTTATAAATAATATAGCTGTTTTTTTTAAATAATTATGAGTATAAAAAAAATAAAGGTTGTAGATGAAAAGGAAAAGAAAAAGGAAAAACAAAAAATCGAATTTTCACGTGAAAAATTATTAGAATTATCTCGAAAAAAAACTTTTAAACAAAGTATACTACCAAACATTTCGTCAATTAAAAATGAAATTTCTCAATTTAAAAAGGAGCGTGAAAATTGGAAAAAAAGTGTCCCTCCCAAAAAAAAGAATATTGTACCTGAAAAAATAGAAATAGCAAAACCTATACAAATAAAAAGTAAACTGTCAAAAATAAAAAGTCGTAATCCGAATCCTCTTAACAAAAGTGTCAAAAATAAAATAAATAAAGTAAGAAAAAAAAAGAACACTAAAAAACTTAATGAAATTGAAATCATTGTATTAATGGAGCATTTAAGCAACTTGTTGTCTAGAAATAAAGTTGAAAAAATATCCTCTATTTTGAATAAAGTAAAAAGAAAGCAATTAGTTCAAATACTCCACTATTATAGCGTGTTTAAACACGATACACAAGCCCCTACCCCACTACTTAAAAATATAATTTTTAACCTTTTATTTGACGATTTAATTATTAATTAGTGTAAACCAAACCAGCCGAACCACTAACAAATTTAAGAACATTGTAATTCACAAGATAAACCACTAAGTCAACTGGGACTAAACTATTAGTATATTCACTTGATGCTATAATGTTTAGTTTGAAATTTATATTCACATTAATTAAAGTTGAAAAATTACAAGCACCGCTTGGTTGGTCATTTAATGGGTCAATTGAAAAGGAATATAGATATATTCCCCGTTTTTTATCCCGTTTAAAATGTTGAAGTGGCTGTTGAAACTCAAAAAATTGATAACTAGTTTCAGCAAATCTATTATTTCCATTAAATGTAAGTGTTGCTTTGTCAATAATATTATTTTTTAAATTTGCTATTATAAAATCGCTTGTTGTAGAACCTCCTGTTCCATGAGTAAAAAAAGGGACTCTACTAGCTGTATTATCATAAAATTTGTCTTTATTTGAATACTCAAATGAGCTTGGAGGTATTTCAGGGTAAATCCAATTTGTGTAATTAAAGTGGTCATTTCTGTTTTTAGAGTCTGCTCTTCTTGGAACAATAACTAAATATTTTATTGGATTTATTCCGTTTATTTCCATATCATACGTGTTTTCTGAAACACCTGATTGTTTTCTTACTTGGTCATGCTGGGTAATCAAATACTCATGTTCATAAACAGCAAATCTTTTACGTTCTGCGTCATCTAAAAATACATATGTATTCTCTAATTGTAGATTTATATCGAAATTTGTTAGACTGCGTGAACCACCACTTACACTTACAAAACTTGAATCAATTATGAAATTTTCTATACCTAAACGTGATTCATTTTGTGATGTTGCTTTTACACGTTTTCCAAATGCGGTATTTGTACTGTCAACTTCTAGAACTGTGTATAAATCATATATTGGTGCTAAGGTTACTTCTAATTCAACCGATTGATACTGTAAAGCAATAAGCGGTAATGCTGATCCGCTATTACCTGAAAACCAAAAGGGCAACGGTACCCTATAAGTGTTTCCGGAAATAGACGGTATATTTGTAGATGTAGCCGAAAGAGTACCTATTTTTTCAATATTAAATCCACTACTATCGAATCTTGTGTGCTGATTACCACTAACAATATGTGGATAAACACCATTTTGTCCAGCTCCGTTTTCAGGCTCATAAAGTTCCGGTATATTGCCACTTAGTTTACGACCTATTAATTTTTCATCCACTGTAGAAGCAAGTTCATAATAAATATCCATCCATTCACCCGAAATAGTATCAATTCGAGTACCACCAATAATTAAACTTACAGATTTTATTAGAGCACTAGCAATATTTTCAACCCATTTAAAATTATAATTATAAACGGTATCGTTATATCTACCTGAATAAATTGAGGGTAAAGTAAATTCAAGATACATTCCCGAAACCAAATCGGCATTTCTTGGAACTTTAATAAATGTCACTGTATCTTTAGTCTTAGCAAGTTTACTTGTCTCGGCTTCTTCCTTTATATGTTCCATTGAAAATCGGGTATATTTACGATACACAGATTTAAAAAATGATATTTGGGGATTTCCTGTTAAAAAATTATTTTGAGCTCCCGAAGTTACTACTAATTGTGCTAAACCTCCTGGCATTATTAATATAGAGATAATTTAATTCTTTAAACATTAATTTTTTGCTCTATTTTTTTTATATTATTTTCTATTTCTAAATCGGCATTACAAGTTATATGCTCGTTTTTTTTATTTTTCTTTTTCTTTATAGTTTTTGGTATTGTAATTTTATCACTATTACAAAATCCTAGCATATGAAACTTTAATTTTTCCGCTAGCATCTCAATTACCTTTCCACCCAAGGCACTATTACCATACTTATCAAGAGGAGGAGATACTACACTTATAGCCATTTGACCTGGGATTATTGCAATAATAGCACCACCTACTCCACTTTTCATTGGTATTCCAAGTTTTTGATACCAATTTCCTGAAGCATTGTACATACCACCGTATGCCATTAGAGAAAGTATAAATCTATTCTCTTTACAGCTAAGAATTTCCTTTCCGTTTTGGTTAACACCACTGTTGGCCAAAGTGTAGCTCATATTAACAAGATTCTCACTATTAACTAAAACAGAACAAATAGATGTATAATTTGAAAGAGCTGACTTTATGTCTAAACTATCTTTATCACCTTGAAAATATTTAAATTTTCGTATATTAGTTTTTTTCTTATAGAACTTTTCGCTCATTTTCTTCATTTTTCGTGAAAGTTTTTTATTTGTTTCTATCCACTTAATTTCATTTGTGTATGCTGCTAATGAAATATTTTGATTTCCTTTTCCGTGTTCATATCCAGCAAAATCGTTAAAATTATTTATCATTTGTGAAACTGTCGATTGACTTCGTGTAGGTGTTATTAAAGAAACAGTAGCTATAGCTCCTGAGTTTATGAACGGATTTATAGTAAATGGTACACCCTGATTCCCATCCATAAGTTTATGAGCATTAATATCATTAAATCCCATAAAGGATACCTCAGTTCCTATAATTTCGGAAATGTCCCTTATTCCTTTTCCCGATTTCTTATTTCTTTTTTTAATAGCAAGAGCTAAATTAAAAACCTTGCTGACGGACTGTATAGTGACACGCTCTGACTCACCCTTCTTATTTTGGAATGAGCCAACACTAAATACTTTATTAGGTAATTTCCATTTATTACCTTTAACTGGAAAAACGGAAATCTGAAAAATGTGTGGGTCCATATTTCTCATGGTTGAAATATAGTCAGCATTTTTGGCATCACCATATTTACCCTTTAACTGTTTATAGATATCCTTTAAAATCCTGTCAATATCGTATGACATATAATAATTTAAAATAAAAAAATTTAATCTTTACCTAGATTATTTAATAAATCGTAAATAAGAACAAAAATACTTGACTGAATACCATTAAGTAGTAATTTCGTTTTTAATCCACGAGTAAAAAGGCCTTTCACTCCGTCTTGTTTAACTACATTTCTTATACTTTCACGATAACTTATACTACTATCACTTGTTTGTTTATTTATTTTAATAACCCGTACAGAATTTGATATAATATCTGATGCCGTTCCGCTACAAAATCCTATAGCCATACTTCTTGCTAAATTTTTAGAACCATCGATTTTGGGTATATTTTCGGATAAATAGTTGTAGGTAAAAAACCAAGGATAGTGTCCCATAATAGATGTACCAACTGATGCTAGTGAGCCATGCCATAATATTCCTGGTCCGCTTTTTACTAGCTTTTGTTTTACTGTTTCGATTCCTTTGTTTCCGTGTATTTGTAAATTCGATTTAAATGTATCAATCGGCATTATAAAAATTCTCCATAGAGACGCACAGAGAGTGCCACCACCAGTTCTAACCATAACATTTTGGTCTTTTAAAACTTCATTTGATAATTTATTCATTGCGGTATCACCAAATCTAGCTAATGGTCCCTGCATTAATGCAAAAGGATAACCTCTATATAATCTCTTAACACCACCCTCTTTGTAAAGTAATCCTAGTGTGTTGACCATATTACCTCCATTTTTATACTGATAATTCATAGTTGTTCTTAGCCACATTAAACTTGATACCTGAAAAATCATAGCAGTTCCACCGGACATACCTGCTTTTACTGATGATTGTAAAATTTCACTGTAGTACATACTGTCTTACTATTAACTTTGATAAATTTTAAAAATTGATTATTTAAAAAAAAATTAATCAAGTAAATATATAATGTCTAAAAACATTGAATTAAATTTAGAGCAAAAAATTGCCTTTAAAACAATAGACACATTTCTTAAGCGTAGGCCTGAGAAAATTATGGTACTTGAAGGATACGCTGGAACAGGAAAATCAACTGTAATAAGTCATATATTTAATCTACCTGAGTATAGCAAAATGAGCGTCTGTATGTCAGCTACTACAAACAAAGCTGTAAATGTGCTAAAAAAAATGGGAAAAGGTGATAATAAAAAAATTGATTACCTAACAATACACAAGCTACTAAAAATAAAAAGAACAATAGACAGTGATGGAAAACAGCATTTTATCACTAGTTTTAATGAAACTACGGATTCAAGAAATAAAAAGTGTAAATCTATATTCAGCTATAATATAATAGTAATTGACGAAGCGTCTATGGTAGATGATATTATGTACAAAAACATATCTAGAATTTCTCAACAAATTCAAGGTAAAATTATTTTTGTAGGTGATAGAAACCAGCTGCCACCAGTGAATCAAAACATAAGTCAAGTGTTTAATATTGATAAAAATAGTATTATTAGGTTGAAGCAAATAGTGAGGTCAAAGGCAGATAATAACATAGTTCATATTTCGAATTATATAAGGGAGGCAATTTATAACTCTGATAATTTAAAGTTAAAACAATTTCGAGATGACCACGTTATGATAAGCCGAGAGCAAAAAAAATGGCTAAACATTTATACCAAGCTTTTAATTGAAAAAGGTAGGGAAGAAAAATCGGTAATCTTAGCATATACAAACAATAAATGTCTAGTAATTAATAACTTTGTTAGAAACATCCTGTTTTCAGTTGAACAAACTAAAAACAAATTTGTACCAGGGGAACATATTGTATTCAATAATTACTATCAAACTGATAATAACAAATATTATACTTCACAGAATGAAATCATCAAGGAAATATCAACTTCTAATTATACAACCCCAAGCCTCGATCTTCAAGATATTATTAATCTTAAAAATAATTTAAATGGGGACACTAGTAAAAAGACTATTACTAAAGATAGAGATAGTGATGAAGAAAGCAATGGAGACGAGGAGTTCCTTTGTCAACTTTGTAAAGAAGAAGAGGTCGATGAAACCTGTGTGACTGTATGTGATCATAAACTGTGTATTGAGTGTATAAAAGGATGGATAACAAAACATAAATGCTGTCCGCTTTGCCTTACTGAAACACGTGATGATGAATTACTAGTGAAGGACTATGATAAACTTAATACTATTATAGATAAAATTAAATATTTACTAAAAAATTTATCATTTAGTGTATACTCAATAAAGCTTTTCAATAATGATATAATATACGCCTTAACTGAAACAGGAAAACAGCAGTATTCTGTACTAGATGAAAAATTAAAGGGTCTAATGTATGAATTCAAAACTGAAATTCTTAAGTCAAAAAAAATAATTAATTTTGGCTTAGTCTTACTCTCTAGAATTTGGTTATTTGTATTCAATAACGTAATTGATGCTTTTGCCGATATTAATTATGGATATTGTATCACTGCTCATAAATCGCAAGGATCAACATATGATAATGTCTTTGTGGATGTATCGAATATACTAAATTTTAATCGACGTGAGATTGATGGTTTGAAATGTCTCTACACATCTGTCACAAGAGCAGCTAATAAATTACACCTATTTTATTAAAATAATACATAAAGAAAAAATAAAACTAAATATTAGTAATATCGTAAATAATGGGATGTCTTTTTTCACACTATTATAACCAAAAAAGTAAAATGTTTAATAGTAATAAAAATTCACTAGACGACTATGCTTCGTTTATAGATAATGATACTATGGAACTACTAATAAAAAAAAATGATGAATCTATTTTTATTGATAACAATCAAGAAATAAACCAATATGAATTGAATAATCTAGTTATTAATAGATTAATTACACTGGAAAAAAATATAGAGGAGTTATCCAAAGATATTCATCACTTAAATCAAAGTGTAGAACATAAATCTGACAGCTATAGTCAATACGATAATAATTAATATTTAGAGGTCATACCACCAACTTTCATCTAGATATGGTGGATATTCACCAGTGTCTCCACAAGCGTCTTTAGAAGGTCCTTCCTTTACAATATTTTCTATTTCTGAATAATCTAATGCCTTTCTATGATATTGTAATTTAGAAATGTATCCCTCAAATCCACCAAATAAACAGCACCAAAGCTCGCCATAATTTTGTCTTGGAAGACTTGTTAATTCCTTTCTTTTTCTTAATTGTCCATTAAAGTAAATATCAAGATATTTATGATTTAATGAAATTGATAAATGGAACCATTTTCTTACTGGTACATTATCAATATCAATGTACTCAAGTGGGTCATCATATGTATTCATATAAATTCTTAATAAATTCTTATTTGGATGAATCCAAACACCTGGTGCTCTATTTGGATAAGATGTTTTGTTTCCCTTATGGAAAATATGTTTCCATTCACCAGCTTTATATTCAAGATTTTGAATTAAAAGCCATGTGGTATACGTAAATTCGGCTCCTTCTTCGCCATCTGACCTGTATAATGTAATTGAATTGCTATCAGAAGGGTCCTGAGATACAACAATACTACTTTTACCACTGTTTGACCCTCTAATTATAAATGGAGCTTCCATTCTGTTTGTAAACTGAGTTTTAATAAACCATCTTATTCCAAACATTATTAAGAAAGTTACTACAGCAATTAAAATGAGTTGAAGTGCCTGAACCAAATTTTCATTTTCTCTTAAAGATGTGAAACTGTCCTTAGCTCTATCTAAAAACGAAGGTCCGCTATTTAAATTATTATTAATATTATTATTACTATTAGTATTATTATTTGTTAAATTAGAATTGTTGTTAATATTAACCTTTGCGTTATTTAATTTTGGTGCTGAATTATTAGTAATATTACTGGTATTACTGGTATTACTGGTATTATTGTTATTATTATTGTTATTTCCAATTTTAGCTGCCATTCCTGAATTGTTTTTGTTGAGATTATTATTTTTGTTTAGATTATTAAGTTTTGGTGCTGCTCCTGAATTATTTCTGTTTGAATTATTTCTGTTTAGATTATTGAGTTTTGGGGCTGTTCCTGAGTTGTTTGTTGTTATATTATTGTTGTTATTATTATTTCTACTGTTATTAACATTAGCCGCCTGTGCTGGTGCTGTATTAGTTGTATTTAAATTATTAACTTTTGGGATATTTGTATTAGTACTATTAGTCGAGTTCCTTCCTGAATTTCTAGTATTATTATTTCCATTATTATTTCCATTATTATTTCCATTATTACCGGCGTTAGTATTTACCCTTGAAGCATTATTAGTCGCTGTAGGGGCTTTTCCAGCATTTGAATTATTTTTAGAATTGGAATTATTATTATTATTATTAGCCATATTAATATATAATTATAAAATATAAAAAAATATAATTTAATTACCAAGAATATTATCAACTAATCCCGGTTTTAAGGCAGGACCCTTTCTGTATATAGATTTGATTTCTTCGGTACCTAAAGCTTTGTCTGATACCTTAAGGTTAGCTAAGAATCCATTAAATCCTCCCGTTGGGCAAACAAGTAAATCAGAGTTATTTATTAATGGAGAACCATTAAGCATACAACTTCTTACCAATTCTCCATTGAAACAAATATCAACTACATTATTAGTTAAGGATACGTTTACACATACCCATCTTTGAAGTGGAAAGTGTTCAATATCACAATTATGTAATTTAACATTAAGTTGATTATTAGGGGTATCTTGATTGGCATGACTAGAAAATCCTTCTATACCACATGATTCAATGTTGTCATACTGGGTTTCCAAAGCTATTTGTACTCTTAATGTATTATTCTTCTTTAAAAGCCATAGTGAAGGATTACCTCCTCTATTTGGATTATCCAACGATGCGGAAGCATTATTAAATACATCACTGCTTACATCACCCTTGTACAAAATACATTTATCTTCATCATTTCTGTGAGTGTAATCAGAAACATATAACCAAAGGTTATAATTATACTCATTTCCTTGTGTTGATTTAGGAATAGAACCATTTGTAAATCTTTTAGGTTCCTTAGCATCCTGAATGTATGGTACTAAAGTTTTTGTTACCGATTTTGTAGCAGCATAGCTGTTTAAATATTTATAAAGAAAATAAGCGGCGATAATAAGAACTACTACTACAATAACTGTTATCACAATTGTGTTATAATTTCCACCATCCGAGTTATTCAAATTATTCAAATTGTTCAAATTATTATTTAAACTCAAATTATTATTATTCCCACCTCCCTTTTTACTTCTCATTGTATATAATTAAACTAATATTATTTTTCTAATAAAAATAATAATAATATATTAATATATATTATACAATGTCTTTAAAAACTGTTTCTAAATTTTTTAAAAATATTGGTTTTTTACAAGCCTTTGTTGCCTTAGTAATCTTTGCTTTTTTACTAAACATAATTCTCTACTTTTCGACTCATTTTACAAAAGAAATAACCATAAAAGATAAGTATATAAGATATAGAAGATCTGCTTCAAATTATAACGTTGTAGATACTGATGGAAATATTTATCAAATAGCTAATGTTTGGTTTAAGGCAGATTTTAACAGAGCTGAAGACTATCAGTCATTAGAAAAAGGAAAAAAATATAAGGTAAGTGGTTTCGGAATAAGATTCCCAATGCTCGATATGTATAAAAGTATTTATAAAATTCACTAATTATTTTTTACTCATTTTTTCTTTATAATATTCTGAATAAGTAATTAATTCCTTCTCTAATTCACTACTATTTTTATTTTTATCATATAATTCTTCAACCTTATTTGTACTAAGAGCATCATTTACGTATTCAACAAGAGCTACATGTCCAAAAAAGTTATTTCCAGCTTGACCAATATATAAATTATCATTTGATATCCAAGGTATATTTGGTAATAAAATACTTTTTGTAAGTTTTCCATTCAAATAAACGTCAACCTGCTTATTGTTTACAACAATAATTACATTTTGCCAAATTTGGTATTTAAAATCCCTTAAATTAATATTATATCTTGAATTAACCCCTAATTTATTTTTATATCCAATTGAAATTCTAAGTATACCTTCTTTAACTAAATAGTAAACACTTGGTGAATCAAAATGTGATATTATACCTTTTGGTATATTTACATCTGAATCCCAATGGCCGTTTTCGGGTATATTGTTTACATTTACCCAAAATGAAAACGTATACTTTTCACCTTCAAGTGATTCAGGCATGAGTGTTGCTGAATATTTTAAATTCACATCGTCTACCAAGAATACAGGTTTTTCTTGAATCATAATATATTTTGTCGGATCCTTAAAATATACAAAGTATACTAAAATTACTAAAACAATTATAAATAACAATACTAAAAGTCCCACAGTTTCAATATTCATTTTAAATATATAATAGAAATTATTCATTTGCCAGTTTTCTGATTCTTTCACTATCTATTTTTTTAGGGAAAAAGTAAAATTTTTTAATTTCACCACCATAGCTTTTTTGCGCATGAAAATACATTGGACCTTTATTAATTAATGGTTTTCCCTTGAACGTAAATATATGGCGCATTTTACCATTATAAAAAACAGTAACGTTATTGTGATTCACTATAAATGTCAAGTCTACTAATGTTTGAACTGGTATTTCCGGTATATCCATAAATTGTACGCGTGTTTTTGAATGTTCTAATTTACCAGGTTTCTTTTTTTCATTCACGTCTCTTAAACTTGAATAAGCATCGGCATGAGTTTCAGGGCAAGCTACTGAATCGTATTCAGTTTCTAATACAAATCTTAGTGTATTTGTATTTGGATGTAACCAAAGTCCTGGTGTTTGTTTTGGTAAATCAGCTAAAACTTCATCCCATGAATCATTTACCTCATCGTGATATGGATAATCTAATACGTCTCCATTCCCAATTTGTGTTCCTTTATGAAATATATGTCTCCAAGAACCAAAATTACCATAATAATTTTCAATGTAAAGACGTATATGTATTGAAAAATTGTATCCATCAAATGGTGATACAATTTCACAATCAGGAATAATATTCGGGCTACTTGTTGATAGATTTTCCATTAAATAGTAATCCTTCGGGTCTAAGTACTTAGCTCTAATATTTTTATACACATAATACAATATTGTTATAATTATTGAAACACAAATTATTACAACAAGTCCTATTTTTAATTTATCATATACATCATAACCTAAATTTTCACGAAAATTATTTACTTGTTCTTCAACCTTAGATTTTAAATCATTGAGTGTATTGGCTTCCATTGTGCTGCTACCTAAATTACCTTCTTTATTCATTTATTATAGTATAATATATTATTGTAGAAATTTATCAATACTATTTTTATTTTCCCAACAGGCGTTACAAAGTGCCTGTGTATTAGCAAGATTATTGTTACCACCTCTACTTAATGGTACTATAAAATCAACACTGAATTCAGATATTAAAGCTATCCGTTTCCCACAATGATTACATAAATTATTTTGTTTATCTGATACCTTTTCTTTGTATTTTTCATATAGCTCTTTTTGTTTAATTTTACCGGAAGAAGTAACATTCCTTACATCACTTACAAACTTAAACTCTTCTACAATATCATCACCACTAACCTTATTAGATTTTTTAAATACACTTGACAATTTACTTGAAAAAGCTATAAGAAAAATAAGGAATAACAAGATAGGAATAAAATAATTAGTAGCAAAAATATCTTTTAAAAACCAAACATTGTTTAAGAATTTAGTAAATAAGTTATTTGATTTAAAGTAAATAAATAAAATTATAAAAACAATAAAGTATTCAGGTTTCATCTTCTAATATATTTTAAGATTCTTTTTTCAAATCATTACCTACAATTCCAAGAATTTCGTGAAAAACACTCCCGTAATTTTTAACATTGACTATAATATTTTGCTGTTTAAAAAATTCTCTATCAGGTAGTTTAAAATTTTTACTTTTAATGACATAACCAACAAATACACTTACAAAAAAGTATATTAGTGATAGATGAACTAGTAGTACGCCTAGTGTAAATGTCGGAATTATAGTCTGAATTTCCTGTCTAATTTTGATATATGATTGTGAAGTGAGAAAATAATTATAGTTTAAGCCTATCATAAAACCGAGCAAGTTTAGGCTGCCCCAATTAATCATTAATCCAAGAAAGAATGCTATTGTACTAGCAAATTTCTCAAATGTTTCCTCTGAAATGAAAATAAAGTTGTCATCTTCACAATCGGTTTCTGATTCAGAAGCTTCGTTAGATACTTGGCTTTCATTTTCATGATGTTCATTACTATTAATACTAGATTCAAATACGTCATCAGTATTCACATTATCATCATCGTTGTTATTTTCTCTATTGTTAGTATTATTTTTATCTGATTCTCTTTCTAAATATCCTCCCATTATTGATTATTAACTAATAAATACAACTTATCTTTAATTTAATTTAATTTATTTTTAAAAATTTAAGAATTTACATACTTATAAAAATCGCACTTTTCTAATATTTCTATTCATAAACAAATATATTATTAGTAAAACTAATAACGTCACTAAGGAGCTTATTTGAACATATTTAATAAAATTATCATTCGAATCTTCAATAAGTGTACTATAATTATTTTCACTTAATTCTGTAGTAATACCCTTAAAGTGGTCTTTATACAAATTAATTGCTTTTTCATAAGAGTAAACTGGTTTACCGACTTCAATGTTGACCTGATTGTGAAGGTCAATAGTCCATTTTACTAACTCATTTCTACTTGAAAGGTTTGGAGGAGATGTTTCAAGATGCTTTATATAGTGAGCCTTACATAATTCACACGGGATTATATTTTTTAGTGTATTATAAAAATCATTATAATTTGTTTTATTGTTAAAACTAGGATTTTCGGGATAGTTAAATGATATTGTGTGTAAAAAAAACCATAAATGCGGTCCCCATTTAGTTGGATCCATATATAATTAGTTAATAAAATGTTTCGTGAAAATACTTAAAAATAAATATAATATAGTATTTAGAAGTTTTAAATGAGTAAAAATTATTATGGAAATTTATACTGCGGTAATTGTGGAAAGATTGGACATATTTACCGCAAATGTTTGGACCCCATTACGAGTCTTGGGGTTATAGTTTTTCGAAAAAATAGTGAAAATAAGTTTGAATATCTAATGATTAGAAGAAGGAATACACTTGGATTTGTTGAATTTGTTAGAGGAAAGTACAATTTTATAAATTACAAATACCTTTATCAAATATTTTCGATAATGACCACCAAGGAAAGACAATTTATTATAGATAACGATTTTGATGCTTTGTGGGATTTACTTTGGTTAAATAAGCATTCAAAACAGTATCAAAATGAGTATAACAATTCAAAGAAAAAGTTCAATTCACTAAAAGAAGGTATAACAATATTTGATAAAAAAATAGATTTACAGCTTATAAACGAGGAAGCAATTAAGTTATATGAGAATCCCGAATGGGGATTTCCTAAGGGAAGAAGAAATTTAAAGGAAACTGACAGACAGTGTGCTGTTCGTGAATTTTCTGAAGAAACCGGATTGACAAGTGAAGATTACATTATTCAAGAAAAAATTCCTACTTTCTGTGAAACTTTCACTGGTACAAATAATATAAGGTACAAACACATTTATTTTATAGCTAAATGGAATTCTGAGAAAGAGGTAAAAGTAGACCCTAAAAATTTTTCACAGTTTTCCGAAATAAGTGATATAAGATGGTTTAATTTAAAGGATTCCGTCGAATCTATAAGAACATACAATAAGGAAAAACGTGATATGATTAAAAGTATTGATAAATATCTAGTTTCTAATCGATATTAATTTCTCTATATAATTTAGGTCTTTATTATGTCAAATAAAAAGAGTTTCAATTTTTACCCTTATTTAACAAGTAAAAATTTTAATAAAGAAATATACAGAAAAAAGGAGTTTTATATAAACAAAACAAAAAAAGCCACTGATGCTAAAACTATTGAACAATTAATGGACGATAAGTGTGCTGGGTTTAAATTATCCGATAATCAGAAATTTTTGAAAACTTTTATGTCCAATAGTACACCATATAACGGTATTTTATTATTTCATGGTACTGGTGTAGGTAAAACGTGCTCAAGTATATCTATAGCTGAGCAGTATATAGACGTACTTGAAAAGTACAATAAAAAGATTATAATACTTCTCAACCCAAGTATTGAAGATAACTTTCGTAAAAATATTTTTAATCCATCAACACTCAAAACTAAAAAGGTTACTCAACAGTGTCTTGGAGATAAATACCTTAAAAAAATTAAAACTTATCGTAATCACGATTTCGAGAGGGATACATTATCCGATGCTGAAATTGAAAAGGTCACACGTAAAGTAGATAATAGAATTAAAGCACACTATAGATTTCAGGGATATCAAGAGTTCTCAAATAAATTAATACGTTTAAAAGATAGATTGAAAGGGCGCCCCGGTGCGTATGAAAAAAAGGTAAAA
>MDTG01039230.1_pt1 | contig 14342 bp, 33 predicted proteins | sample 811421 | NCBI WGS metagenome assembly MDTG01 (sample SAMN05326645, study PRJNA326480) | marine metagenome | isolation source: seawater | place: Pacific Ocean: South East | collected 2011
GTTAGATATATTTTTCTAGCTACTATATAACCTTTTTTAATTAACCATTTGTAAGGTGCAGAGAATACTCTGTTCTCTATCTCTTTAAATCTTTTAATCATCAAAAAATCCTTCCAAATCATTATTCAATGCACGCATAAAGTAACTAACAAAGTCACCTTCTAAACTCCACGTGTTAATAATTTTAACAACACCGTCCAAGTATCTATATACTTTTCTAGTCATAGCTTGTCTTATTTTTTCTAACATGTGGACGTGGTGGGAGTTGCACCCACGTTTGAGTAATCTCCACGCATTTCTACGATTACACTACCCACTAAACTACTTCACGCCCTCACAACTTACTTATCTGTCCCCTTTAGTAAGTTGTAATCAATCAAGAAATAAACTCTCCTGTTTTCAAGAAGTGGTTACGTTCTTTATTGAAATCCCAAAGTTTTTTATCTTTACCGTCATCAATGTTTAAGGCCTTGTTTTTATCCCAATCTCTAAAGGCCTGTTCAAACTCATATACGGTACTCAAAGTCATATTTACAGTATCTTTATCCTTCCAATACCTCATACGTTCTGCAATGGTATGTTCTTTTTGTTGCATAAATCTTGCTAAATCAGCAATAGATAGCTTGCGTTTTTCTAATTCGTATCTTATGTATAAAGCATCTAATATAGAAACCATGTCATCATTTGTTATGAGTCCTTTATATTCCTCTGCACCAATACGTTGAGTTTCTCTTAAATAATCAGAGATTTTTTTATACGTATCGTACTTAGGCAAACGTCTTTTAGACTTTACACTACGAATATATCCAGCACCAAGGCCTAAAGTTTTCTCGGTTTGGCTTATATTCATTCCATTATCTACAAACTTTTGAAACACATCCCATAATTTATTTGGGTCAATGATTCTAGTTCTCCTCAACATATTGTCCTTTCTTTTAAAGATGGCTCGGCAGGAAAATTCCTAGGAAGAAAGGAGGCAAAAAACCTAGGCGAAACCCTACCGAGCCTAAACCTAAGTTTATTTTACCTTCCATAATTCAACTTCCCTGTATTTCTTAACCTTGTTCCACCAAAAATTCATTTAACAGTAAAATAGTACTTATCTTATTAGCAATAGAATCTGCTAATTCACTTTGTACTTTACCGTTCCACAATTCTGCCTCTGCTTCGTACTGGTCAAAATCTTTTTTAAGACTATCGACCAGCACTTCCGCAGAATCAGTGACTAACTGTTTTAACTTTTCGTTATCCACGTTTAAATCCTTTTTGTTTCCACAATGGTACTAGCTTATTGTCATGTCCAACGTGCCATTTGTCACAGAACTCACACTTGTATGCTTTAGTTCTTGCTTGCCTTCTATTTGGAGAATTGTTCATTCTCTTAGCCATTTCTATGGCATCATGTTGAGTAAATTGTTTTTTACGTCTACACCCATGACAATGATTGCAAAAGCACTTTGAACCGTTAAGGTCGTACCAACATACATTATTCCTCGACATCCTCGTTCAACTCCATAGTTTTCTCAAGTTGTTTATCGAGAAAATATTCAGACTTACCTTCAAATTGTGCCCATAAGTGTAATCCTACACCTAAAGCCATTGCACATCTTTTGACTCCGTCTGATACTGCATCTTTAAGTCTTGCACCGTCAGTCTTCCAGTTGAATGGATTTTCTACATCACCAATTTCTTCTACGGTAACTAACTGTCCATCAATTTCGATTGTTAGTGCTAAGACAACACCAGTAACAATTTTTCTATATTGTCCTTGTTTGTCTTTGACTTCTTCACGAATAATTTCTTTAACCTCTTGTGAGTAAGGCCCAACAACACTAAGTAATCGTTGTCTTATGACAGAGTGTTGTATGTAATCGCCGAAACCACTAGGGTTTTTGTGAATCAAATCCTTTGGAAAAGGTCTTGATAATTCGTATAATTGTTGCATTTTATGCACCTCTACTTTCTTTTATTGGTTAAACCAATTTTACTTATCGTTTGCCCACTTGTCAAGCTCACTTGCACTTCTTACTTGTTTCTGTAAACTCTGCAATTCGTTCTGAGTAAGTCGTGGGTTAACCTTACTCATACTTGCCCAATGCTTAACTAAAGCAATAGGTGTAGCTTTAAAACCAAAACTTAACAGATAATTTCTAGCTCTTACAGGAATTTCCTGGGGGTCTACGTCTATATCGTTAAGTTCCTTACTAGCTTTATTTAGTTGTCCTCTAGCAGATGATGTAAGTTCTTTAGGGTTATAACCTAATGCGTTACATAAAGCACTAAAGATAACTTTATGTCTAGTTCCCATATCTTCAACTATCACATCAAATTCTGGAAACTCTAAATCCTCTGAAGGATTAATTGTGATAGCTTTGCTATCGCTAGTTGTCTTATCTTCTCTTGTCTTATCTTGTCTTGTCTTGTCTACGTCGGACATCCCATGGACATCCGTTGGACGTCCTTCGGACACAACCTTAGTAGATTTATTAACAGTAACTTCTTCAATATCTATTGGGATATTTGCATCTGAAACATCTGCCTCTGGCACCCATTCTCTACCGTCGCTAGTAGATTTATTAAGGTTTTGGTTACTAACCCTATTAGCAGAAGTTCTTGACTGTGCTCTTTGTCTAGACTGTCTTTTTCTTTCTGCGTCTTTTTGTCTTATTTCAATTAAGGCACCTGTGTATTCAAGCCAATCGTGAATCCATAGCTCATTGTCTAATTCATCAATCCAACCGTGTTTGATTAAGGCCTTAGTGAAGTCAGTAGGTTCGCCTTCCCATTGTGCTGCAAATGGTATAAACTCTTTATACCTGGTGACGTTACCGTCCTCAGCGTAATCAACTGCCCACCACCACATTAAGTGTAAGTGGCCTACTGCTTGTGGTATAGAAATACCTAAGTCGTTTGCTAGTAATTTAATTTTTGGGTGTTGGCCCAAAGCTTGCTCGGATTTAATCCACGCCATTTTCTTTCATCTCCTCTTTGTCGTTCCACATTTCTAATAGTTTATCAACTATGTTATTTAATTCAGTCAGTTTACAAATAAACAGACCGTCGTAGCTACCATGTTGCATAGCAATCATTGAAAATGGTTTATCTTCAATGTTTTTTTCTAGTGCATAATCATAGCTTTGTGATTCTGCTTTTGCAAATTTATTAAATATATCTGCTACTTGCTTACCACTTTTAACTTCAAATCTAATTGGTGCATTCCAAAACTCTTCGTCGCTAGATACCCCAACAGAACGATTAGGCACTCCTAAAAGCTTTTTAGCTCTGTCCTGGGACTCTCTACCATAGATTCTGTTTGCTTGATTCTGTTGCGTTTGTAGAGTTTTCTTAATAGATTTTAATTTTTCTATTTGTTCTTTATCCATTAGACTTTGTAATTCCTGTTGCCTTCTAATAAAGCAAAGAAAGTTTTTTCATCCATACAATAAACAACAGGTTCACCGTCGCTTGTTCTACGTTTTTGGCCTTTAACTTTCTTTAATTTTTTCCAAGCTATTACAACTGGATACTTACCTGCTTTTCTTTTAGCTTTAGCAAGTCCTTGATGTAAATTAAATGCTTGTCTGTTTTTGGCCTCCATTATCCACCGTTCATTTGGTAGCATATAATCTACTCTAAAAAACTCAATATCACCTTCATCACGGTTCCCACCTTCAGCTAATCTTCTAGCTTTGTGGTGAATGTTGTATTTGTTTATAAGGTTAACTTGTGCTGTTTCAAATGTTGTGCCTTGTTTCTTTGGTTTGTTTACCATTATGTTTTCCTATTTAATACTTCCCTTTGGAATACACTGAACTCCTTACTTGTTTTATTTGGTTTCTTGAACTCAACCCAAATCATGTAAGGTTGTTTATAAAGTTTTGGAAATTTCATTGCACGAATAACGTCTTCAGCAGTTTGTAAAACTCCTGCGTCATGCATAACTTCTATGAACCTACCAAGTTCAGTCCAGTTGTCTATTGTTTCTTGTACTTTATCAACTTCATATTCAAAAGCTTTTTTCTGACCGTAGTATTCAAAATACTCGTCCATAGCTCTCATAATATTGTTTGCTACAAAAGACATAACGTCTGGAACTTCTCCTTTACCTACTGGACAATTTGGGTGGCACGCCATTTCTCCTGGTGCACCACAAAAATTGCAGGCCTCTAAAGGAACTTCTTCAGAAAAATCGTTTTCGTCTGGTGGGAACATATCCATATTTCTCATTATAAACTCGTTCCAATACTTAATAAGTATTTACTCCTCTTCAATTATTGGCTCGTATGATAATTCACTCTCATCTATTTCACGCCAAAACTCTTCTACAATACGACCATTAGTAAACGTAGCATTGCCTTCTGACATGTTTTCAATAGACCAGTGTTTGTGTAATACTTCTAATTTGTATTCATCAGAAATCCTACCACTTAAAGAAAAGCTAGGTGACCAAGCAGTATCGAATTCAAAAACTAATCTTGTTGGTGATTCGGATACTAACTGTGTATCAACGTCTGCCCACTTTGTACCGTAGGTCTTTATGTTCCAGTCATACCAATTAGTTGCACCGTGTTCTTCCATTAATTTCTTTTTTTCAACAGATGTTAATGGTCTGAACTCAATTCTTTCGTCGTATGATTTAGTAACATATTCGTCTACTGAAGGTGGTCTTACAATTTTGTCTTGTAATATTGCATACTTAATATCATCTCCAGTACCAAATACATAAGATATATCATTTGGTAATGGAAAAAGACTTACACCTATTTGATAAGTTATATCTCCATTATCTCTTTCATGAGTCTTAAGTTTACTTCTAAGTTCACTAAGACTATTTTCATTTCCTTTAATTTCTACTGTGTTGTGTACCCAGTTTGGCATAATTATCCCTTCTTCTTTGCTGGGTCTATCCAACCTCTGTTCCTACCATAGCTGATAGGTGCGTGGTTATAACACCAGTCTTTTTTGTTATACATGCTAATAGTTTTGTCGCAACCTTTTTGTTTGCATACACGGCCTTTAGCATAAGTTTTATTTTTACGACTGTTATACGATTTCGTACCTGTCTGATATAAATTACTCATCTGTCTCCTTTTGTGCAGTAACCCACATATCAAATGAGAATTCTGCGTCAACACCTTCTAGCAGTAAAGACATTTGTGTTTCTGCCTCAGCTAAAGGTATGCTTGTATCAAAATAAACCGTCAAGCCTAACTCATTATGAGTTGCTTTGGGGTCTGTGTTTTCCATTGTATAAATATCCATATCAACCTACAATTTTCTTTTCAAAGTATCTATCAAACTTAGTATCCTCAATCATCTCACTCATTCTTGTGAGTAAGTCCATTGTTTGGTCCATTGATAAATCGTATTCGTAAATTTGCTTTTCCACACCGTCAACTATGTGGTCAATGTAAGGCATTCTAATCTTCATCGTTGTACTCCACATGTGCAATTTGGTCTAAATAAGCATGGATTTCCATGTCTTTTTGGTCGGCATTTGTTACCGCACTCCTTATTTTGCAGTACTTACACATCATTCACCAAGTTTTTCTGTAGGTAAATAACCTGCTCTACCGTGTGCCTTTTCAACAGGAGAGTGTTTGCCAAATCCACCTTTCTTTTTAGATTTAGCTAATCTTCTCATCTTCCTATTGTTCATAGGAATAGACACAATAATATTTTTTTGTTCTCGTCTAGGCATTATGCCTCCTCTTTAATGTCGTCGTAAGAGTAATGTTCATCTACTGGTATGGTTACGTTTACTTTTACTTCCATGTTAAATCTATCCTTCATGTGTTGCATGAATTGATAGATTTCTTCTTGATATAGTTCAGACATTATTCGTCCTCCTCTAAATCGTATTTGACTACGTATGCCATTTCAAACGCATCAATACCTTTTTCTTTTAATTTTCTATCAATAAGTTTAAGAACTGCTTTATCTTGCCCTTCTTTAGTCATTGGTAGTTCTTGGTATGGAATACCATGCATTTCTAAATGTACTTCACCTGTTATGGAGAATGTACTTTTTAAATTGATTTGACTCATGTCTTACCTCTTTCTTTGTTGTACCCAATTTAGTAAAATTATTCTTCTTCGTCAAGTATTCTACTAAATTCTATTTCAATTTCTTTTTGTCTTTTAGTTAACGCTTTATCAACTAAATAAAGTTCAAGATAAAAATAAAATCTATCTTTTAACTCCTTAATCCATTTTCTTACCATGATTGTTCCTTTCTAAGCTTTGTTATATATTTAACATCATTATTCCAACACCACTTACTACTGTTCCAATCTCTCCATTGTGAACGTCCATAAATGTCTTGTGATAATAAATACCCAAAGTAAATGTTGTAATACTCACTGTGCTGAACTCTAACTTGCTCAAAGCCATAGTTGTTAGTATATACTTTGTTTTCGGTATAAGGCCTGCCGAAACGCATTATTACCCATTCGTCCCATTTAGGTAAGTCATATTCCTCAGCTATCCAGTTCCATGTCCACGGAACGAATTGGAATAGGCCAGAATCGTTATTGCCTTCCGCCGTCCTTACGGCATTAGTATTGCCTCTTGACTCGCACCAAATTACTTTGACGGCGGTAGACAACTGCTTTGGTTCATCAAAAAATTCTATTAATAATTCTGAGTGCTCTCTTACATCACGAGAAATAATTGAGTCGCACCACTTGTAATCTTCTATAAAGTTTTTATCGACAATATCAGCACTTGGCGTTAGTGTCGCTAAAAATATCAAACATTCTGCAATCATTTAAATTAACTCCTTCTTTGTAAAAAAGAGTATAGGAACCCAAGAGCAAAAATGCAACAACTAAATAAATTTATTAAGGACTAATCGTCGTTAAGGTCGTTTAGTATGTCAGCTGAGTCTTTGCCTAATATGATTTGCCTAGCCTTCATTGACGCTTGTTCAATAGATTTACCACCAGTTTTAGTGACTAACCATTTACCTCGTCCACTAATTCTGTGGATTTCAGCGTCGTACATTAGAAGTAATGGGTTAAATTGTACAATAACCTCGTACTCTCCAAATGTAAATGAGACTGGCTCATTGATAGTATTTGTTTGTACTCTCATCTACCTTTTATAATAGTATTAATAAAAATTATATTGGGTATTTTATTAAATAACTTGTGTATATGTGACAACTACACTATAGTGAGTAATTAAGTTATCAAAAAGAAAGAGGTTGATTATGGGGTTGTTACCCACAGGAAAAGATTTCACAGAAGAAGAAATTCAAGATGTGAGAGAACACTGGTTTATTGATTGTGATTATTTCAATAAACTAGGAAAAGAAGTATCAAAGAGATGTCCTGACCACGGTTATAGACATAGAAAATTACCTGATATAGATACACTTATGGTATTGCTTGAGAAGTATCCTGATAAAACACTACAAATGTGGGCTGATTTATTTGGTACAACAAGACAGGCCGTAGAAATACTTTACAGGTCACACACTGGTGAAAACTGGAGCACAAGAAAACTAGAAGCTATATTTGGCACAGAGCCAGACATGGATTTACTATCTAAATATTTTGATGCTGTAGCTAGTAGACCAAATATGAGAAAGAGTTTAATAAAAGAATTCATTGGAGTTCGTGAACAATATATAAGATACTGGGTCAGAAACAATGACAATGTTAAAGAAATGTACGAAGATGCAGAAGCTCTTAGGAAACTTGCAAAAGAGAATCCTACCGAACTGAAATGCAATAGATGTCACATTTGGCAACCAGTAGATGAGTTTGGGAATTCAAGTAAAACCGTTCACGGTTATAGCTTAACTTGTGTTAAATGCAACAGAGCATCAGTTAAAACATATCAAGCTAAAAGAAAACAAGAATGGGACCCAAAGGCTATATTGGTTGAAAAGCATTGCCCTGGGTGTTTAAGAACTAGGCCTAGAGATGCTTATTACATAGCTAAATCAATGCCTGGTGGTTTACAAATTTATTGTAAATCCTGTATGGATAAGTCTCAAAAAGAACATCCTAGAAGAAAGCAAAAGTTTATAGATGCAGGAATATCTACTGAAGATAAGAGTTGTATTTGTTGTAATCGTGAAAGAAAATTCTATGAATTTTATTTACTTGTTACAAACAGGTATCAAAAAAATAGTAAGAAATTTCAGAGTGATGTTTGTATACATTGTTGTAGAGAGCTTGCTTCTGAACTAAGACGTGAAGAAGAAGAAGATAAGGGAATAGAGCTTAATAGATTTGAAATAAGTGCTATTTCTAAAATGAGAAACGTCATGTTGTATAACATGGGTAATTACTCTGACAGAGAAGAATTTAAAAGGTTGGTAAAAGATGTCATACAATAGTGAAGACTACCCAGTAGGGATTAACGAAGTAGCTATCGTGCTAAAGGTAAAACCTGCGACTGTTTCTACGTGGAACAGTCGTAAGCGTATGCCAGAGCCAGACGCTTATATAAATAAAGGTGGTACTAAATTGTGGAGATTAGGCCATGTTATTGAGTGGGCAAATGCTACAGGACGTAACAATGACGGCACGACGGTAGACAAGGCCTTCGCTTTTCTTTCTGAGTACCAAGACAAAATGGGTTCAGAAAAAGATAGGCAAGCAGGCCTAAATGCTGTTGAAGAAAGAAGTAAACGTCTTGAAAGTAATTGGTACTGGAAAGAAATAGAAGAACTTGGCAAGTGGAAAGATTTGCCATAAATTAATAGGACTATTAAGATAGTGTTATTAAATTTAGTAAGCAAAGAGTTGGTCTAAAAGTAAAGCCCTATCTCCTTTAGAAGATTAGGGCCTTACACCAACAAAGAAAGAGATGGATATGCAAGATAAATCTGACTTATCCAAGCCTTCGGATAAATTATCCCAGGCATTGGATTTAACGCAAAGAATATCGAAAGAAATTGACTACAATATGGAAGTCATTGATGAGTTGTCTTACTGGGAAGAATACCCAAAAGACCTAAATGATTTCTTACACCTTATGAATAAGGTTGACCAAGTCAAAAAAGCTGTATCAAAAATACAGGCCGACATGAAAGCTATGTTGGCAAATGACTTTAAAGATAAAGCAGTCAAGGTCGGAGATAAGGTTATCGTAGGTAAACCACAAAAGACATGGAAACCATACGATAAACACAAAGTAATGGAATATATTGGTGATGACTGGAAAGAAGTTGTTACACCAACTTTTAGAATAACAGGCATAAGGGCACTTGCAGAGCAACGTGGTGATGACCCAATGGTTATACAAGAGTCCTTGTTTTTTCAAGAAGAGTCTGGTAATGTAACAATACTTCCAGAAAATAGGGCACCGAAGTATTTACAAGCTTTGGACAATGGGGAAGTAAAAGAATTAAATAAGACAAAGAAAGAGGAATCTTAATGGATAGATTACTAACAAGTTTAGAAGAGTTTATTGATACTCAAGACTTGCCAGAAAATGGTGGCACCATACCTGCGTCAATACATGCAGGAATATCTGCTGTCATGTTTAGTGCTGAAGAAGATACTGCTAGACGGTTAATCAAAGCACAATCTAGAATGTTCGGTTTACTTAAAAAAGAACTAGAACTTATGGGGATTGAAGACGGTAAGATGAATGAGTTCAAAACAAACACATTCGTAGAAAACTCAATGAAGGTATATGACTACTTGAAGTTAGAGTTAGCCTACGGTGAATCAGATTTAGCAAAGGCACTTATGACGTTAAGTGTTGAAATGGACGGAGGTGAAGAAGATGCCAGCTAATGTAGAAAGTATGTTTAGTGCTGTTGAAACACCATGGCATAGGCTAGGTGTGGTAACAGATAATCCACTAGACTCAGCAGACGCAATAGCACAAGCAGGACTTGATTGGACTGTCAGCGTAAGGCCAATGGTTACATTTGACCCAGAAAATGGACAGGCAGGATTTATTGATGTGCCTAACCATTATGCAACGGTTAGAGATAGTGACGATAGTGTTTTAGGTGTTGTCGGTAATAGATACACACCAATACAGAACATTGAGTGTTTTAACTTTTTGGACAATGTGCTAGATGATTACGATGCAACTTATGAAACAGCAGGTGCATTAGACAACGGAAAAGTTGTTTGGATGTTGTTGAATTTAAATAAAGATATTGTAGTCGGTGATGATGTTACTGTACCGTACCTACTGTTATCAAACAGTCATGACGGTTCGAGTGCTCTAAAAGCTGTAACTACACCAATTAGAGTTGTATGTCAAAATACATTGCAACTTGCTTTGGGTAATTACAAAACATCATTTAGTTTTAGACATACACAAAATTTACAAAAGAGAATGGCTCAAGCACGAAGTGCTTTAGAACTATCGTATCAGTATGTTGATGGCTTTACGGAAGAAGTTGAAAGACTTATATTCCAAGATGTTACTGACCAAAAATTTAATGAATTGATACAGACAATTATGCCTGTACCAGAGTTAAAAGAAGACGGTTCTAACGCAGTGGTGGTTCAAAAATCTAATGAGGCTCAACAGCAAGTTATACAAAACTTTAACTTGCCAGAGTTTAGAGACCATGAGAATACAGGTTGGAGTGCAATTAATGCATTATCTAACTATGAATTGTGGACTCAACCAATTAGAAACGGTGAGCGAGATGTTAGGATAGCACAAAAAACTATTGCTAATACTCAAACACCAAAAACCAATATGCTACACAGAATGTTGATAGCAGATAGGTATTAAAGAGGAATAATGAAAAGGTTGCAAAACGAGTGGATGATGTGCGTAACTTGTGGAAAGCAAATTACAACTGATGAACATGGTATGTCTGATGACCAACCATTGTATCTAAGACCAGTTGGTGGCTATTCAGATTTTTACGATAACTACTCTGATAGTGAAGAAGAAGACCATAATCTTATAACTTTTTGTCACAAGTGTGGCCATAGAATTATAAGGCTTATGGGTAAAGGTGTGTTGAGGTACGTAAACCCACTGTCTACTACTTCACATGTCAGACCAGACACTGACTTGCCACAAGCTGTTAGTTACTGGCACTTTGGTTGGGATAATGTAACTCTGCGAGGTTACATCTCAGCCGCTTTTCATTACTTTAGGTTAAAGGGTTTTAGTGGAATTACTTATGCGTTAAGGTATTTGTTTCATCAGCAAAACTTTGACAATGTTAATAAATCTATTAAGGACCCTTACCCTAAAAAGTTTAATATTGGATTTATAAGAATACCGAAATGGTATGGTATAAGAATAGCCAACAAAATTAAGGAAAGAGGTTTTTAATGGATGAGATTTCAAAACAAGAATGGTTAACCATTGTTCAGTGGCTAAAATTAAGATTTACGTCTATAAAATGGAATGACGCTGAAATAAGAAGTCTTTACGCAGATTTTAAAGATTACCCTGCTGATGTTGTTTGGGAGGCCTGTAATCTTTGTTATGACAACAATGTTGATTTTATGTCTGCGAGTAAACTGAAATCAGTTTGTAAAGAAATTTTACAAGAGGGCTGGGGAAAACAACCTGCACTTACCATGGGTGATGTCATGGAAAAGAACGCAGGTTCTCTATTAGATTTTCTAAAAGCCAATGGGTATGAATCTACTGCTCATGCAGTATGGGACCATAAGATGAAACGTCTTAGGTCTGGTAATGCAGTCAAGTGGGAAGATACAGATTGGGATTTGGAAGAACCATGGGAAGTAGCCAAAGATAGATGGCTACAACAATTCAGTTGGAACACAACTGTAGATGAGCTCGAAAGGAAACGCTATGGCGATAAATAATAACGTTACCTTAATTGGTAACATTATGGAGCCAGAGGTAAGAATGACCAACAATGGTAAGTTCTTAGCTAAGGCACGTATGGTAGTAAAAACACCAGGCGAAGGCGACGATATGTGGGTAAACGTAACCGCATGGGAAAAGTTGGGTGAAAACCTAGCTGAGTCTTTTAAAGGTGTTAGCAGTAAGACAGTCAGAGTAATGGTTGTCGGTAGATTAGTTGAGGAAAAATGGACAGATAAAAATACTGGCCAAGACCGTAAAGCTATGTCTATCACAGCAGATACGATTGCTCTAACATTAGATTGGCAATATGTAAGTGGGGTTACTTATAGTGGCGAATTTAATCAAGAGAAGTCTTACGGTAACGACAAAGTAGGTATGGCTAAAGATATTCTCAATGCAGAACCTGTAGCACGTACAAACTACGAAGAGCATGAGGCTCCGTTTTAGGAACTACCATGAACTTAATCAGCAAAGACTTATTAGAGTGGGCTGATGATGGCGAAACGCAAGAGCATGAGGACGATTATAAACAACGTTCTATGCTCTTGTCAGAGCCAACTGACATACCTGCCGAGCCTAAAACACAAATGGATATTGTAAAGCATTTATTTGCTACACAAAAAACTGTTTGTCATAAAGATTTTATGGAACGATACATACCAAGATTCGGTGCTTTGATATGGGTATTGAGACACGAAGAAGATTGGGTAATAGATAAACAATGGTGTGAGGACGAATCTCATAACCATAAGACACAACAATACAGTTATGTATTTAGAGGAGTAGATGAATAATGGATTACAAATTATTAACAGATAAAGATAAAAAAGCTATTGCAATTAGACAGTTGAAAGAATTAGAAGCACAACACTTTGCTTTTATTTTGTTAGAGCCGTCTAAATTACAAGATACACAAAACCACACTCAGTGGCAACAACAATTACTGTCGCTAGAACAACAGCTTGTTAGATTTAATACCAATGTATTTAAAGCTGGAATTGATACCAAACAGGAAGAAGAATGACTAAATCTGTTTGGATAAAATTTAACAATAGAGATTTAAAAGAAAATCCCAATCTTGTTTATGAAATGCTAGAATACGAGTGGAAGTTCGCAGATATACAGGAGAATTATGAGAAAGTTAACTAAATTACAGATAGATGAGCTACAAAGCTTTGGCTACATGGTTCGCAGTAACGAAGATATAGAAAAAATGGAAGAAAGTCTTAAGCAAAATGCTAAAGATAATAAACCTACCTCTGTAAAAGCCAATGATATTAAGGCTACGGTAGAGGAAGAAAGCATTGACACAAGCGAAAGCGAAGAAGATTTTAGTTACTTAGATGAATTGGAGACGTAATGAGCCAAGAGATTACCGTAGAATATATCCCTTTAAGTGATATAAATCCTGCTGATAAGAACCCTAAAGACCATGATATAGGCCAAATTTACCTATCAATGAAGAGACATGGGTTTGTGAATCTACCTCTGATTAACTCTGCTACTGACAAATTGTTAGCAGGCCATGGCCGTTTAGAAACTTTACAAGCAATTAAACGTGAGGGAGAGTGGGTTCCAGACCGTATAAAAGTACGTGATGACGGCGAATGGCTAGTTCCATGTATGGTTGGTGTAAATATTGAGGACGAGGGAGAGGCTTTGGCCTATCTTGTCGCTGACAATAGACTTACTGAAATTGGTGGTTATCACACTGATGAGCTTATTGATACTATCAACGATATATTAGAAAATACTAATAATCTTGACGGTACTGGTTTTGACCTCTCTGATATTGAAGATATGTTTAGAGATATAGAGCGAGATAAGTTTGAAGTAAAAGAGTATGGTACTGATTCTGTAGAAGATGAAACACAAGTACAAATAGCTATAGGACGGTACAAGTTTAAAGTTCCTGTTGAAGAGTTCTATGATTGGGAAGAAACCTTAAAAGGACAATTAGGGAACTTAGAAATAAATCAAGTTCAAATTTGGATAAAACAACAACTTGGGCTATAGTTAATAGTACAAGTAGGCGAAAACCGAAAACTTACATATTCGGAAGCATACAAGGTAGAATCCTCACGGTATGTACGTGCACTTGCTGGCTTTCACCAGTAATATTGGCTCTTCTGACCTTACCGAATATGCTATTAGGCTTAATGTAAGATAATCAAGTTTACTGCTCGGTCTGGCGAATAAAGTGAAGACCATGTATACCGAGAATCCTACTTATGAACTATTAAAACATTTTGGATATGGTGGTACGCAGAACACTCGTGCCCAACGAAGATGTATCACCTATATCCAATAACGTAGTTACCGAAAAAATATGAAGAGTGGTAACACGTCTCTCTTGCTCCTTATGAGTGGAGCTAGGTAAACAAATCCTATTCGACGGTAGTGATTTTTTGCTGATGGAGAATTCTCTGGCGGAGCTTTATCTAAGGCGACTGGTTCAACATCTAAAACCCTATAAACATTGACCTTACTGATGTATGGGAAGCAGCTGCATCCTCCATCTTCGTTTGTCTACCGTCGCTCAATAAATACGTGTTATTA
>MDTG01242496.1_pt1 | contig 14342 bp, 2 predicted proteins | sample 811421 | NCBI WGS metagenome assembly MDTG01 (sample SAMN05326645, study PRJNA326480) | marine metagenome | isolation source: seawater | place: Pacific Ocean: South East | collected 2011
AATAGCCTCAAGAATTGGGCGACATTCAATAACAACCAATTCGGTTAGTTCAATCCAACTCTTTTTAATTTCAGAAGAATTATCTTTACCACTTAAAAATGTCGAGTCAAATCTATTAACCAAAATAGAATATGGATTAATAGAGCTATTTTGTTGTTCTCCAGTCCAACCTGTAGTAGAAATTAAAAGTCTTGGTAAAAATTGAAAAATATTGATTTGTCGAATCCACTCTCTCCAAATTGCTTGCTGATGTGGAGAATTATTTGATAACGCTTGATCAAAATGTATAACTCGGAAACTTGCTCCTGGATTGAGTTCTTGATGCCATTTAATATCTCCAAGATTAATTATAGTTAAACCAGTTGCAGGCTCAAGTACATTACCAAAAGTTCTTTCTTCACTATTCATCCAATCTTTGATGTGTTCTTCTGTTTTTAATTCCTTTATTTTACTATCAACTTTTTTATCTGATATTTTAATATTGGACAATTGAGATAGAGAAAATTGCTGAGCTACACTCTGCCAGAACTCTTCAATTGGCAAAGCCATATATGTCATTAAAAGTTCAAGACTTCCTTGAGATTGAATATCTTTATTTGAAGGAATATTTATTATTCCTTTTCTTTTTACTTCCTCTATAAGAGAATTAGGTATCCATTTATTGAATGCTCCCTCACTTTTAAGAACTTCTGCCATTACCTGCATAAGCCCATTTGGCTGAATAGGATTCTGAGGACTTGGAAGTTTTTCTACTATGTCATCCCAGGTAAGTGCCCAGAAAAGATATCTATCACTTTGATGCAATGCCATTCTCTGTTCAGCATCTTTAGCAAGTCGTTCACGATGATATTCCCAACCATCTGTATAAATTGCGATAGCTTTACCCCCGGCAGTAGGTGTGAGCAAAAAATCTGCCCTTGAGAAAATATCTACACCCTCTTCTAATCCAAGTGGTACTTGCAATTCCAGATTCCAACTTATGCTTCTCTTTCCATTACTGAAAATGACTCTATATCCTTTTCTGCCATTGATAACATCATCACGAAATGTAACTTTGACACCTTCTGGGAGCCCCTTCCCTTCTTTAAATTTCTGAATAAAACGTAATTCAAGCTCACTTTCAGCTCGATTATTAATAGTTATATCTGAGAGATTACGCTCTAAAGATTGCATCTCACTCCATTTATTTAAAATAGTTTGTAATTGATCAATAGCACGAAGTTTACTGGTACGTTCACGATCAAAGCGTTGTCGATATTGAAAAATGCAACGATAACAACCATCACTACAAGCACAATTATTCATCATCAATAATGATCTTTCGAATACAGCCCTTAAATCACGTCCTTGTAATTCCATAAGTTGTCGTAAATACCCAGACCCGCCTGGAATTGAATCATAAAGATATAAAAATGTCTTTCGCTGTTGACTCCCCTTCTGTGGTTCTTCAGATATTGCAGATTGCAAATGATTAACCTTACCTCCAAAGTGATGTTTTAATCCAAGATGAAGAGCACCTAAAAAAGAAGGTTGACCAGATTCATCCCAAAAATTAGCGCCCGGAAGAAGGAATCGAATAGCTTCTGAACTGAATTCACGATATATAAACATCAAATTACGAAGCTCAGCAGTATCGGGTTTTTCACGGAATCGGCAACTCCATGAGTGATTAGAGGCTCTGGGCGAACCTTGTTGCACTTTGCCGCAACTTCGACAAATCTCAAACCCTTTTACCCTAATGTTTTTCCCAGCAATTGTATGAATTTGCCCAGCTGCAGATAATTCTCCAAAGTTAATTTCACGAAAAGTAGAACTGACTATGTATTCAGCACCAAATGGAAAGTCTTCATCAAGAACAGCTAGAGATATCTCTCTTCTAGAAAGATCAGGTTGAATAAGGAGTTCACGAAGGAAAAAAGTTGGATTTCGTTCGTCTTTGTCATCTCCAAAACGACTACGCGAATCTTCTGTTGTTGCCTGAACTTGTTTGATCTTTGCCATATTATTAATCTGTCCTTGATCGGCATATCCGCTATTACTGCATCGAGGACATTCATTTCGATTAAAATCTGCGCTAGTTTTTCGACAAGAGTAAGAACAACTTGGACAGAATCGCCACTCCTCAATTTGATTGAGTTTAGGATCTACCTGATCGACTTTCACCCGACGACCCTGAGCGTAGAAAAGACCGTTGGGTACAAGTTCTTTTATAGCAACATTAGCCGGTCGTTCATAACTAAGTGGTGGGAGCTCTTCGCTGATATTCGAGCCTTGATTTCTTGTGATCTTTTTCCTCCAGAGAACAGATTTAAGAGTTACACCAGCTTCTGGAAATGCGTAATTTGGAAGAAAGCCTTCATTAGTGAGCATTTCTAAAAGTGGTTTATTTTCCATCTCTTTTTTTAAAGAAGCGTAAGCTTTTTGCTCCCGATAAATCTGTTCCTTATCTTCTTTCTGTTGAGCTGTGAGAGCAGCACCGAAAGAATTATATTTGTTAAATTTTTCACGTAAGCGACGTGACTCTGAAGTAAGCCTTTTACGTTCAGCAATAAATTCTTCAAGGCGTTCTATCAGATCATTTGCAAAAGGTGAGTTGAAGGGATTCTCTGATTGATTCAAGAACCCTTTTTCTAAGATTTTCTTACTATTAGTTGTCAGAGATTTATCAAACATCCCCAAAAAGCTCTCAAATAATTCAAATTGATTTAGTTCCACCCAGTTAATCCAGGTGTATGGGAAATATTCTTGTGTATTACTATCTTTATCAAACTTCTCAACAGCATCTAATACAGGCTTAAGTTTTTTAGGAAGACTTTGTAATTTGATTTCACTTTTTACCCAACTATCTAAGGTATAGGCCATTAATTGTCGTCGCAAGATAGCAGGAGCATCTAGAAAACAACCAGGGGGGCTCACTTTACCATTAAGCATTTCTTTTGGTTCTAGGAAAAAGAATAGATCATGGGCAGTGCCGTTCACTAATGTTCCTACTAATGCATTTCCATTACGACGTCCTGCTCTTCCAATTCGTTGTAAATAATTTGCTGGTTCAGGGGGCACTGAAGCAAGTAGAACTGTAGAAAGGTCACCGATATTGATACCCATTTCTAATGTAGAAGTAGCTGAAAGGAGATTAGGATCACTACGGTATTTGCCACGAATATATTTTTTCTCAAGCATCTCGCGATCTGGCCTAGTCAATAACCCAGTATGTTCTCTTGCGACGATTCGATTTAAATCGCCTTTTTCATAAAGTCGTTTATGTAAAGAGGATCCTTCTTGGGAATTCTTTTCGTAGTTACCTTTACAGTGACGAACTAAGCAAGGCATCTTATTCCAAATTGTGAGCTGTTCAATATCAATAGCTTGAGTATCTCCGCAACAATTACATCTCAATAAATTAGGTTGAGCACAAACTTTAATTCGAGATCTAGAAAGAGCCCAAATAGTGGAGTCTCTTTCTCCAGGGATTTCAATAAGAACTTCATGACTTAATAAAAAATCGATAACAATCTGCAACACATCCCTCTGCTGATCAATATCTAAATCTTTGCTAGTTTTCAGAGTTTTTTGAATCCAATGCTGAGCCCATGTTTTCTTCCCTTTGTTTCTAAATAACTGTTCAAAGTTTCCTCTTCGGCTTGAACTACAAATGAAATTAGGCTTAGGGGTTGATGAACCAAAACGAGGCGTGTGGGCAATGAGTTTATTGAATACATATGTTTCAGTGCCACCACTTTTTAGATATGGACTCCCCTTTCGATCAAAACCTACCAGTTCTGGCATATCAAATCCACCAAGCTGCCTTAAAAATTGAAGAAGTCCTACAACTAATTGTTGCACCTCAATTTTTTTAATAATTCTTAGGGGTTCGATTTCATTCTGTAAGCGGCTAACAAGTTTTGAAAGAAAAGTATTAATTTGCGATGGATCTACAAAGGCAGTAAGAGTACCAACTTTCTCAACTGAGGAACCCAGACCTGAGCGATAACCAAATTCAGCTCCTACCTCCCAACTAAGACGGTTTTGTACAATTTTTATTAATGATCCATTTTCTTTTAGGACGGGATTTTCTTTATTTTGCAAATCCTCCCACTCTGCTATCCACTCAAGATCGTGAGGAATAAATGTGGCGACAAAGTCCACGGGATTAGTAAATTTCTCTTGGCAATAAACAATTAACTGTTGCTGGAGTTTATCTAAAAATAATGGCCCACTTTTTTGAACATATTTGGTAAGAGCTGTCCTAAAAGTAGTTCGGTAAGTTCTTGCAGTAATGTAACCAGCACGATGAGCAGCATCTTGAACTGAATCTGAAAATGTTAATAACTTTTTATCTTTGTTAAAGGATGATGCAAATAGAGAAGCGCTCCAGGTGCTAGTCAAGTTGGCGGCAGATGAACCTATTAGAAGTAAACTGTGTTTGGCATCACAATAAGGGCAATTATGATTAACCCTAGGATGACCATTACGGTCTTGAGAAGTACAATCTGGTATTTCTACAGAAATCAAATGTCTGCTTTGACAAGTAGGACAAATGTCATTTTCTATATCATTAGGAATATGAAAAGTTAGGCATTCAGTACAGAGTTTATGAGTGCCAACATTATTAAGAGCAGAGGGAAAAATATAACGAAGGTAAACGTCTCCTGAGAAAAAAGCACGATAAAAAACTTTAAGATTATTAGCCCGGTCAATCTGATTACTCCCTTGATTGATCACTGTAGAAGACCAACCCGTTGCCCCACAATTGCGGCAATAAACTACTGGTAAATGAGCAGTATGTTCTGATCCCCCCAAATCATCAGAATGACGTAGCTGAGGTTCCTCTTCAACAGAAGCAACCATTCTTTTGAGTTCTCTAAGCCATAACTGTTGACGTAAATTAACCCATGGTACTGAAACTTCTTTCCCATTTATTAATGATGTATTACGTTTTGCATGGGAAATGAGCGACAGTAAACTCTCTAACAACAAAACTCTATAAGAAAACGGATATTGTTCTCCGAGACCAAGTTGTTTTGAAAAACGTTCAAGCAGGTCATTAACTGAACAAGTTTTGTTAGCTTGACGGACTAAATTATGAACTGCAGGAAGTGTCCCTAAATGGAAGCCAAGTTCAACTCTCCAATTAATATCGTAGATATCTCCTTCAGGTGGCGGTGATAGTTTGCCAGGTAACCAAATGTTTGCTTGTTTAGTAATGTAATCCTCCAAGCCAAGACCATTAGATGGATTCAAATACACTTCATCTGAAACTTTAGGAAGAGGCAAAGTAAACAAACCTCCTTCATCTGGATCCCCAAAACCAGTAAATGCTGTAAAGAATTCCTCAGGACTAAGTCTTGCTTCCTCAATTAAAGATTCACTATCAAAACGACTAGCAAAAATTTGCTCAGCATATTCGAGCATTGAATTACGCGATTCAGGCGCTCCTAAGGTTGCAGAAGTGCCAACGCAGGCAATCTCATCATTTTCGGATTTAAGACGTTTACGAAGTCTACGGATTAAACAAGCAAGGTCTGTTCCTTGAGCACCATCAAATGTATGGAATTCATCTACAACTAAATAGCGAAGAGTACCTGCTTGGTTAAACTTCCACAAACTTTGAACTTCAGGCTGGATAAGTAAGTAGTCAAGTTGTTTATAGTTTGTCAGAAGAATATCTGGAGGTAATTTATGAAGCGCATCTTTATCGGTTATGACGCTTTCTTCTTTCATTAAGGCTGAAGGTATTTCATCGGAAGCGCCAATATAAAGACCAGCGCGCAATCCTGAAAGAGAGGGAATGGTATGGATTAGATTTGCAATACGTCTGGCTTGATCAGTAGCTAACGCATTCATTGGGTAAATTAAAATAGCCTTTATACCACGATTGTCTGAGTCATGCTGCTGACGACAAAACTCTAAAATTGGGAGTAAGAAACACTCAGTTTTTCCTGAACCAGTACCTGTTGCTACCAATGTATTTTGTGGTTTGCTAGGCATTAAACGCTGAAAGGCCTGCTCTTGATGTTTGAAAGGAGGAAAAGGAAGAGGAATTTTCGGGAACCAATCATGACCGGAACCCTTTTGAAAAGGTAAGGAAATAGAAATATAAGGTCCCTTAATAAGATGATCACGATTAGCAAGAAAACGTTCTATTAAGCCATTGAAACCTTTAGTTGTAGGCTGAAAAGAGGTTGAAATCGCATCTTTTGCGGCCTGTTCCAATTCATACGCAAGGACCGAAGGAATCATAATTATTTGATACTTTGAAGTTTAAAGAAATCCCAGGCAATCTTATAATCCTCAACTCTGTTACAAATATCAAAAGGCGCCTCATATAAAATTTGACGTTCTCTTGACCCCTCTGGGAGCGTATCGTCTATAAATGTTCGATTAACTTTTCCTTGCTTCATATCAGAGATATCTTCCCAAGCAAATAATTTTAAGTCTCTATTACCTGAACTTTTTCTTGGAAAACCAACCCCTGTTAAACCTTTACTACTTGTATAAACGATTCGACCACCTTGGTCGTACTTTGTTTCACTTTCATATTGCTGCATAACAGGAAATTGCACACGATATATTGTAATCAACTCATCCAGTGTAAGACCAAGAGCCTGAGCTGTTAACACATCTATTTCCACCAAGGCCTGACGCCGAGCGAAGTCGGTTCTTAGAGAATTTTCTCTTTTCCACGTAGGCGTGAGATTCCTAAAAAAATCATCTGATAATCTAGGGTCTTTTTTTGACCAACGTTGGTTTGTAAAAGACTCGTTCCAACATTCTTTCCAAATATCAGCAAAGTGAGTAGAAAGACAATTTAGAGCAAGCGTTCTTAATCGCAGCTCTGCAAGTAGGGGAAACTTATTGGGAGGAAATGGTAATCGCTGAAGTACATTTTTATTAGCATGTCCCATTCCGGTTGTTTTAACAAAAAAATCTATAGGAATACTCATGCCCATAGAAAGATAGTCAATACATAAATGAGTTTCACGAAAAACGGCAGATATACAAGTATTAACATGCCCTAAACCAGGGGGTAAAAGCACTGGAATAAAAGTTCTTTCTGCGGAGGAACCAATCATCTCACGATTTGCAACCCTATAGAATTCACAAACAGATTTATTCTCTGACCAAGGGACAAGAGGGGCTCGGGATAAATAGTTTTCCGGCGTTAAATTTGGAAGGTAGTTTGTGCGTGGAAGGTAATCATCGGGGATGAACGTTAAATCAAGACAGTCATAGTGACTTTTTTCGGTACAGATAGATCTTGGGGTTTTGTAAAATAATGTTCCTACATAAAAATGAGGTCCTGATAATATAACTTCTGAAGTGGTAGATGGAAAGATCGTTTCACGTCGAATTGTTCCATTTTGCTGGTCCCCTGTTTCATTTAAATGTTGGGTAAAAAATAACTCATCTTTTTTTAGATCACCTAGATGATAATTAATATTTGCTAATTTTTTAACTACACTTTCCAGTTGTTTTGAATGAATAGCAGGTAATCGTGCCTGAAGTGCAGGTGTTTCCTTCTCATCATAGAGTTTTGAAAATGAACCAAGTACTTCCTTATTAACGTAAATTAATCTTTGATTATGACCTTTTAAATTCCATTGATTTTCGCGCGTTTTTATTCCTCCAACTTCTTTATTATTTTCTAAATGAAAGCAACCATCAACAGTTTTTGGATGAAACAAATTAGCCAAATTTATAAAGTTAGTTTCTTGGCTTGGGCCATAAATATTTAGACTATATTTAGCTCTGTGGGCTATAGGAAAAAGCATTAATGAATTTTGAAACTGGAAATGATAGCGAAGTCGAGGATATAAATTTTCTCTTAACAAACCTCCTTTTGGATCATCGTAAACTCCTTCTGGATGGACTAATGCCTGAACTCCATTCGTTGAGGCTAAATAAGCAGATAATGGCAGAAAACATTTATAAAGATTTGCTTTACTCCCTACCAATAAAGGGTAATTAGAATTTGCATTCAGAAATGCCTGCGTACCATTTTGAGACTCAAACTCTTCAAGGTAGGCCGGCAAAAGTGTTGGATTTGTAGCAAATGCATCACCGCGGAGCTTTGATAATTGATTGGCACTAACTTTACGTAGCAACACCATTGGATCTATATCACCAATGATTCCTTTTTCTTCCCAAGAGACAAGTAGCCAAGGTGGATTACCAACAATCAAGTCAAAACCGCCATCAGAGAGAAGATCGGCATATTCAAGATCCCAATGTAGAGGTCTAACACGTTTAACTACTTGCTCAACCTGCTGGAGCCTCTCAAATTCAGTTTTTAACTTTCGAATATCAACAAATCCATGTTTATCCGAAAAATCGGTTGCTATTTTTTTTGGCTGCGTTTCAGGAAATAGATCTATTTGCCCTACTTCAGTGGAGATCCCCTGCTCCAAATCTCCCAGAATCATACTGAGTTCTAGAAGCCACATATCTCTATTTGGAAGTGACATTGATTCAGTTATTGGCCAGTACCAAAGTGATACCCAATAATCCATGACCCACTTAAGACGGAGTCTAGCGTTTGTATTCGCTACGTCATATCCATAAACCTCTTGTTCCTGTATCCTATCCTTGAGCTTTAGTGGTGTCCAGCTATCTGCAATAGCTCCTGTTGGATCCTCCCAAACTGGCAACGAGTCAGTAGTGCGAAGTCGTAAAACTTTTTGTTCTTCTGCCCAATTTTTCCAGAGAGAATCAACAAGTTTACTAAGGCGTATTAGATGTGCTATTTGTGTTTCTGTAAAAATATCTTTAACAAACTCTTTGTTCCATTTTTTACAATTCTGAATTGCTGCATGTTCAAGTTGATTAATCACTTTGTCGGAGTATGAGGCCATACCTGGATCAGGCAATAAAAAGTGAAAAATTGCGTCTTCTGGAAGATCTTCATCCCAACTTAGGTTTTCAGGCGAATGTTCGTACCAAAGCTTTCGAGGTCTTGAGATATTAGATTTACTGGTTGGAAGTTGATTGACTCTATATATTTGTCTACGAGCACCAATCAAAGAATTACCGCATACCAATTGTTGGCTAAACCAGGGCACAAATGCTCTTCCCTTCTCTGGAGTAAATATGCTGTTTAACCAAAGACTTACCTCTGCTAATTCAATAGCAATAGGATTAAGATCAACACCAAACATGTTTTGGTCCGCTAAGCGCATCTTCACCTTTTGCAACTCAATTGAAAACTGATCGTGAGAAATCCTTTTGCGGGTCTCCAATTGACGACGCTCTAGATAAGCTTGAGCTAACTGATTAACAACCTCATTCAAGAAAGCTGCAGATCCCATAGCAGGTTCACAAACCTTGATATCTAGAATTTGTACTGCTGATTTATCCTTCAAGAGCTCTTCAAGAGAATACTTAACAAGGCAATTAGTGAGAGATTCAGGGGTATAATAACTAGCACTTTTTTCTCTATCACGTCCTGCTAATCGATAAATAAAACTCCCTTTTGGGTAGCACTTTGCTCTACCAGTAATAGGATCAGGAACTATTTCTTCTGCATCGAAGGCCTTTAATCTTTCTTCTGTTACAAAATAGCCTACTTCTAAATCGTCATAAGCCGAGCCACTAGGATGAGAATTATTTTCATCGGTATTTATATTAATATCTTCACCAAATCTTGTTTTAGAAGTTGAACTTTTTTTTCTGGCAGGCTGCACTTCGAATAAATCTTCTTCAGCGAAAAATCCACGAAAACTTAATAAGGATTCATACACAGCTCCTAGTTGATTGATCCCTAATTGAGAGTAACTTACTCGGCCACGCCTTTTGCCTTTACTTTCTTTGGTAAGTGACATTAACTCAATAACCTCTCGTAAAACTAAATTTCGAAAGCGCACGCGGGTTAAACAAGGCAGTCGATCAGGGTCAAAAAGGTGAGCTCGCAAAGGCGTTATTTGAAAACTGTCATGGAAGGTTTCTCGTTCTTCATTAAGCAGAATTTGTTTATTTGAATCGCCGCGTTTAGGAAAACCCTCCCAGATCATCTGAAATAATCGACTAAGAGAATCGCTTATATAAAAACTCTCTTTGTCTTCTTCGGTAAGTAATTCTGCTGTACCCAAGTCCCGCAGGCTTTCTAAGCTATATCCAAGTCTATAAATATCACTTCCCATGGGGACATAGCCAAGTTCAGGACGACTTTCAATGTAGAAGAGAAAAAGAAGTCTATACATATAACGCAGACATTCGAGTGAAAGCTGATCTGCATCAGTTTTTCCTTTGAATATGGCTTCACTATTTGCTTTGCGCCAATAGATGGCTTCATTACCTAAAAGTTCAATAGACTTTCGAAGAGCATACTTAAGATCATCACTTACTTCATAAGCATTTTTGTGACTATTTTCGTCTAAATAGTCGAGATAAGGGGCAGCTCCATCCGAGGGACAAGTATGTTCTCTATGAAGTAATGTGGTTGCTGCTAGTAAGGCATCAGGATTATAATCACTGAAAAGTATATCAAGATCGAAACGAAGCATTCTAGACGCCGCCCATTTCTGTCGGTCAATTAATAAAAGTTGGTCCCGACTTACTGAAATTACCCAACGAGGAGGAATATCTTGTCCAAAAATTCTATCTCCTATAAGCTTCTCCCAAGTTTCATTATCAAAAACGTAGCCAATGCTAGGATCACTAATCTGACATCCCCAAGTATTTACAATATTGAGTTCTAGTGGGTCAATGTTTTCATCATTAGGATTAAAGCACTCTACTAACCAAAGATAAGGATCACCTTTATCATTATTAACTTTTCCAATTAATGGTATTTGATATACTTCCTCACCTATCAATACTGGCTCAGTCATTACCGAAAAATCATAACCAAGCGCCTCAGATAAAGGCTTAAAGAATAGTTCACGCTGCAAGCGTAGCCGCTCACTTGGATTTTTCTTTAAACTTCTTTCAGCTTCACGTAGCTTCTGCCATGGCTTACGTAATTCCTTGAATCTTTGATTTGGGGTAATAAAATTTAAAAGAGGGTTTTTCTCAATCTCTGCGGTAGCTTCCTCACTCCAACGTTTTTTGACCTGTTTGATATCATCACTGAGAACGCTCTCAAGATAGTGAGAGGAATAAAATTCATTTGTATTGGTGATACCTGGCAGTGACATCAATCAAGCCTCTCTGTAGAACACTGCAACTAATTTCAAGTAGGGAACGGGCTCAATTGACATTACATTTTCAATGAAACGTTCATGGTCATTAAAACGAATATCAATTGCTCTCTTTTTATAGATGAGATCTTTATCCCTAATTTGTACTTTGCGTCTATCATTTTGGAAATCTACTTGCAGTTGATTGTACTGAAGCTCGCGTAGACGTTTTAGTCTTACCCTTTGAAGTTCTAATTCAGGCTTCATCCGCTCTTGCCAAGCAGCTTGCTTTTTAACAAGATAGTCATTAGCGGCATCAACAGCAACCTTACGTTGCTGATATAGAAAATTAGGTGTCGAACCTGTAGTATTTGCATATTTTTTATTTCCTAACTGAAGTCTTTTAGCAATATCTTTTAAGGATTCAACAGTTTCCACTCTCAAACCTTTGCCTAGAAATCTTACCCCGACCCATTCCTGAATTACCGGAATACCTTTTTGGTTAGGTATTGTTCCTTGAATAACCATTATAACTTCTCCAGGAGTTAGTTCTTCATTTATGTTTAACACTGGAGCACAGTGACGAGGAAATATTATTTGACCTCTGTCAATCAACCAATCCACAATTGGGTGTAAATCCCATAAATACTCAAGTTCAGGCCTATTATTATCCTGACGACGTGCTTTCTCAAGAGCTTTTTGCAACATTCTCTTATCAGTAGATAATACTAATCTTTCACCTTTTGGCGGGCGAAGTTCTTTGGGGAAGCGTTCGTAGCGTCTTTCTAGATCACTTGGAAGGGTAATTTCAAGACGTTCTTGTTCTTCAAAAACATTAAGATCAAGTCCTCCTCCACTTTTTTTCATTCGATATGATTCAGCATCTAAAGAGGAATTTACGTAATTCCATAGACTAGGAAACAAACTATATGGAGCTTCTTTTTTTAACTCATATCCTGATTCCGAATTGACAGCAGGACTTCCATGATTCGTACTAGGATTAACACCAAACATCTCCTCAAAAAGATTTATTTCGTTACTCTTTTGTTTATAGTCTTCGGCATTATCATTCATGCGTTTTTCTAAAGAATAGACATCTTTTTTTTCAAAGGCCTTGCCTATTTCATCTTCTTCTTTTTCGACATCGAATACTCTTAAAAAAACTGATGGATCCCCTATATTCTGTTGTGCTTGAAGGTCTTTATTGATCAACAGGCGTAATATCTTATCAGCATCACCCATGCCTTCACTATTAGATTGTGTAAGTAAATAGCGAATTTGAGGTTGCTTCTGTTGACCATATCGATCTATCCTTCCATTGCGTTGTTGTAATGTCATTAACGACCAGGGAATATCAAAGTGGATAAGACGATGGCAAAGATAGTGGAGATTAATTCCCTCTGAAGCAACTTCAGTGGCTATTAATATCCTTAAATCGTCTTTCTCCTGTGCAAAATTCTCCACTATATTGTTCAGTAGTACATCCTGCATGGATCCATCTATAAATAAAACGGAATTATTATTTATGCCAAGATCATCTGCTAAGTGTTCTTTTAAAAAACGTTGAGTTTCCCTACGACCTGTAAAAATCACTATCCTGTCACTAGGGTCTTTACCGTTCCATTTCCAATCTGATTTAATCAGCTTTATAAGATTTTGATATTTAGAGAAATGAAGTTTATTAATTGCTTCTAAAAATGGTTGAAGATCTTGCAAAGCAGAAATATCTGCTGAAGATTTAATCACTGATAACTTTAGACTCTTAAGTCGATTATTAACTGTCTCAAGCGCAGCCATTGGACTAGAAAGCAGGCTCTTTGCTAGGGTCGTCTTAAAAAGCTGGCCTGCCTTGGCTTTACTATCAGAATCAGGTAATTTAAGATCCTTCAGCTTAGCAAAAACACGCTCTTCAACTTTGCTGGCTACACAGTCAACATACCTGGTATCTCTTTCTTTAATATTACTGCGAAGATCATCCAATACATCTTTGCGAAACCGTCGAACATAAAGATCTTTAATATCCTCTTTCGTATATTTACTAGGATCTGCTATTGCTGTTGGGTCGAGCATATTCATAAGGCTCGCAAAACTTTCTGGTTTGCCATCGTGAGGTGTAGCCGAAAGCAAAATTAATGTTTCTGATCTAGTTGCAAGTCGATCTGCTAACTTTGCTCTCTGACTTTTCTGCGATCCTTTAGCTCTTTCTGCTACATTCTGACATTCATCTATGACGATAATATCCCAGCTTGCATTATCAAGATAAAACCTGTAATCACGATCATTCTTTAATGTGTCTATTGAAACGATAGTCTTATCGAAGTAATGAAAAGGATTTTGGTTGGTTGATATATGTTGCCGAATTCTTTGAATCCCAAGAGAGTCCAAGCGAACTAGAGGTATTGAAAAACGCGTCCAGAATTCTTTCTGAAATTGTACAAGCATACTTTTAGTAGTTACAACAAGTATCCTTTTCCCCCTAGATCGTCTAATTAATTCGCTGCAAAGAATTCCGCACTCTAAAGTTTTACCAAGACCAACAGCATCTGCTATTAGGAGACGTTGGCGAGGCATTGCCAACGCTTTTGTTGCAGGTTCCAATTGATAAGGTAAAGCGTCCATTGCAGCTCGATCGCCAACTGCAATGCTTCCATCTATAGGAACTGTACGTCTCAAATGTGATTCTATAAAAAGAAGACTATCTCTAAATTGAGGTGAATCATCCTGAACTAGCTCTGTTAACTCAGGTTGTAAAACTTTGAAACCTCCGGCTGCTATCTCCACATCCACTAAAAACCTTGCTTCTTTTTCTTGCAAAAATGGAGAAACCCCTACGACACTGACGATTTGTTTTCCATCAGAGCTTCGACTTATGCTTCTCACAAGCCATTCAGCACTTCTGCATTCAATTCTCGCTCCAGGGGCTAATACTGCCTTTACCATTTTTATGAAACAAAGAATCTAACTAATAATTTATTAGAGTAAATTTTCATATAAATATCAACAATATTTATCCCTTTTAAAAAAAAATAATATTCTATACTCACAAAAAAAATTAGAATAATGTTTAAAGAAATAAAAAGTGGACACTAACTCGAGCTATCTAAAACAAAGTAAAAGTTTTATTTATTTCATGACAGAAAGGGATTTATTTGGTTATCCATGTGGTCCGTACGTGAAGATTGGTCTTGTAAAAGGTAATGATGATGGAAGATCATCTTTTGAAAGAAG
>MDTG01426870.1_pt1 | contig 14342 bp, 10 predicted proteins | sample 811421 | NCBI WGS metagenome assembly MDTG01 (sample SAMN05326645, study PRJNA326480) | marine metagenome | isolation source: seawater | place: Pacific Ocean: South East | collected 2011
CTCATTTACAGTTTCAATAACATTATTTTGATTATCATTTAAATTTATTGATTCAGTAACATTATTTTGATTATCATTTAAATCTATTGATTCAGCAACATTATCTTTATTATCATTTACATCTATTGATTCAGTAACATTATCTTGATTATCATTTACATCTATTGATTCAGCAACATTATTTTGATTATCATTTACATCTATTAATTCAGCAACATTATTTTGATTATCAATATTTACCATTTTAATAATTAATAAAATATTATTTTTAAATATTTATTAACAAATAATATTTTTAGTAATTTATTTAAATATAAATTTATAAATATTTAAAATAATAATATTAAATTATAATAATGGATAATAATCCAAATCAATATTCACCATCATCATCTAAGAGAAAATTTTCTTTCAGTAGAAAAAAAAAAATTACAGAGTACATGTATATTATGGATTTTTCTATTACAACCGAAACTGAATGCCATAAAATTGATAGAGATAATGAAAAAATATATCAAAAAAATATGGAGATGTATAATTCACTAAAAAAACAGCTAGAAGATAAAAATGCAATATTTAATTTAAATACACCTCCAAATCCTCCTAAAAGACCTACTAATTATGAAAATTTAATAATGTTTCAAAAAAGAAATCAATTATTAAATAATAAGACTCAAACCTTGGCAGTTTTATATTTATTAAGTTTAGATTATCAGTTAGTTGTTGATCCAGATAATAAATATTCAAATATGTTAAATAATACTACAGTAAAAATATTTGAATCTTACATGGCTATTGATTTAGCAAATAAAATATCTCTCAGCAAAAATGAGGATTATGTTCAGTTGATGAAAAATAAATATTCTATATTTCCAAACGATATAACAACCAGATCTAATAGTCAAATTGATTATAATGTAGATACAAGAAGTAGAAGTCAAAGTGATTATAATATAGAATATAGAAATAGTAAAAATTTAAACGGATTAAGTAATAGACCTGTTTCTCACAATATACATAATAAAATTAATTATTATGATAATTTAAATAATAATATAAATAATGACAATAATATAAATTATAACAATAATATAAATAATGACAATAATATAAATAATAACAATAATATAAATAATAACAATAATATAATTAATAATAGTAATAATAATGATACCAGAAATAGTAATATGTATCCTTTAATTAATGAAACAGAGCGAGTAAATTATGGATTCAATTTATCATCATCACCTATAAATAACTGTGTATCTCATCATAATAATGTAAATAATAATTCAATTAATAGTTCAAATAATAGTTCAAATAATTTTAATAATATATCGTTATCACAACCAATACCTTCAGCACCTATACTACCAAATGTTCCAACTGGTAATGACATTCTAGAGCAAAATAATAGTGATAATTTAAATGATAATTTAAATGATAATTTAAATAATAATTATAATTCCAATTACGAATCAAATGATTCATTGACGAATAATAATCATACTGAAACAACTAGTTTTTCAAATAATCAATTATCAGAAAATCCAAATAATAATTATGATTCTAAACCACCATCTTATCAACAATAAATTTAATATTTTTTTATTTTGTTCCAGTTTAACTATTTAATTATTAAATTATTTTCTAATAATAGTATATATGGAAAGTCATTATACTGATGAACAATTACCTAAATCTATTAAAAAAACAAATAAATATAAAAAATATTTTATTAATAAATCAAAAAAACATTCTAAGTGTGCTCCATATATTGATAATACAGGAAATATAAAAAAAGGAAAAACAAAAAAAAAAATGAAAATTTACAAATCAGCGTTTAAAAATACATGTTTTAGTAGAAATGCATTAATTCGGTTAATTGATTTATGGAATAAATATTATAAATCAAGTCACAAAATAAAATATTCTAATTCGACTTCAAATGTTAATTTATGGAAGAAAATTCAAAATGTTATGAAAAATAAATGTAAAAATGAAGTTTGTTGGATTAAACAAAATTTTGCTAAAAAAGATCGTAAATATTTAGAAGAAAACTTCAAACCTTTAATGCCACCTATGTGGTATAATAAAAAGAATGAATGGCTAAATACACTTGATATAGAAGCCGCACTCCAACAATATGAAGTAAAATATCCCAACTTTAAAATAATAGGTGCGGTACCAATAGATTTTGATTCTAAATTAAGTTATGGTGAATGTGTGGTTAATGAATTATGTAATATAAATTTACCAAAGTTACATAAAAAAGATAAAATAGATTATATAGGTGTCGTTTTTAATTTAGATAAACATAATCAGGATGGTAGTCACTGGATTGCTATGTACTGTGATTTAATAAAATCAAATATATGTTATTGGGATAGTTATGGATTAAAACCTCCAAAACAAGTAAATATATTAATGAAAAGATTACAAAAACAAGGTAAGGGACTAAATAAGAATTTAATTATTAAAATAAATAAAAAAAGACATCAATATAATGGTAGCGAATGTGGTATTTATTGTATAAATTTTATAGTTAGTTTATTAGAAGGTAAAAGCTTTGAAAAGGTAACAAATACTGTTATTCCTGATAAAAAGATTAATTACTTAAGGAGTAAATATTTTTTACCATTATAAATTATAAACTATATTGAATTATTTGCTTCTTGTATTTCTTTATCAATTCTCTCTAAATAATTTTCAATTGTTTTCTTATTTCTCTTTGCTACATTAATTATATAATATTTTATACTATTGCTGTATTTTTCATTTAACTCACCTAAATTATTTTTATTCAATATTTTTTCTATTTTTTGTTTAATATTAGTTTTAAATTCTGATTCTAATTCTTCAAAAAAAGTATCTAAACGATTAATATTTTTTTCAACTACTTTCTCACATATATTATCATAATTATCATATTCTATTTCTTTTTCTTCATTAAGAAATACTAGTGATTTTTTATTAATATTTGGTATATAAAAGTTTTGATTACATGGTTGTTCATGTATTAATTTTATTAATTCTGGAACTCCCATATATTGTTTATTTAAAATTCTTAATTTTTCTTCTCTTGTGATAAAAGATAAATCTTCCTTACCAAACGGATTTACATTTACTATTACATTATTGACTGTACAATTATTCATAGTATTCATAGTAAAATTATTAATCGTATTAGTATTAGTCCCACTATTATTTTTATTAAAAATATCAGATTCAGTATTTAATAATTGTAATTCTCTTTTCTCTCTCCTCTTTTTTCTTTTTTTGACAATACTTTCTTTAATATTATCTGGTATTAATAAACAATAGTTATTAATATGTCTATTGAGATTATTATATGATGAAAATGTTTTATTACAATATTTACATTTATTAACTAAAGAGGTTTTTTGTTTGCTTTTCATATTTATTTCGTTATCTTTTTTAACACGTAAACTATTATTTATAATATTATCATTTTCTATATTATTATTTTCTATTAGGTTATTTATATTTTTTAAATTATTTTTTTGGTTTTGATTTACACCATTATTCTGATTTTGATCTGCATCATTTTTTTGATTTTTATCTTCATCATTTTTTTGATTTTTATCTGCATCATTTTTTTGTTTTTTGCATTTTTTTTGTTTTTTTTTTGTCGTCTGTGTTATTTCACTATTTTGGGTTGTTGATTTTTTATCAATTTTTTTACACTCAATAATGTCATTAAATACACTCGTAAAAAGTTGTGCTGGTTTGTGCTGGTTTGTGCTGGTTTGTGCTGGTTTGTGCTGGTTTTTTGTGCTGGTTTGTGCTGGTTTTTCTTGATAAACTGGTTTACATGGTATTTTACGCTCAAGATGTCTTTTTAAGTAAGATTTATATTTAAATTTTTTTTTACAAATCGAGCAGACAATTGCCATTATATATATGTAAAACATAAAATATTTTTAAATTAACAAATTTGACAAAAAATCGTCAAATTTGATGAAAAATCGTCAAATATTTGACAAAAAATTTGACAAAAAATCGTCAAATTTGATAAAATTATGAGTGTGTTTTTCTACATTTATGAGTGGAGTTTTTTAAATTACTTGATAAAAATGAGTTGTAATGTATATAATAGTAGTGTAAAACAGTAAAATTTGACAAAAAAATCAAAAATTTGACAAAAAATCGTCAAATTTGCAAAAAATACAAAATTTTATCAAATTATCAAGGGGGGGGGGAGACGAAAATAAGATTTTTTTTTTTAAAAAATAATTTTTTAAAATTTTAATAAATTCACTTTTTTTTATACAGGTAACTTATTTTAATATATTTTACAGTCAACGTATTAAATAAATATTATAATTATAAAAAATTACAGAATTATATAAAAATTACAAAATTATATAAAAATTACAGAATTACTAAAAATTACAGAATTATATAAAAATTACAGAATTCCTAAAAAAATATAAAACTAAAAAAATATAAAATTTATAAAAGTAAAATATAATTAATTACGTAACAAACCTAATTTAATTAATGCTCGTCTGCTAGCTTCTTGTTCAGCTTTTTTAATAGTTTTACCATTACCTTTACCTAATACTTCATTCGTTTTAGGATTTACTACTTCTACTTCAACATTATTATTGGCATCATTATTATTATTATTAGTATTATCATTGTCTTTATTAATATTACTGTTATCTTTATTAGTACTATCATGATTATTACCATATTGTAAAATCTTAAATTTGGGTACAAATTTATTAATAGTTTTACTATATTTTATAAATTTATCTTTATGATTAGTTTCATTTAATATCAGTTTTGTAAAATCTAATTCTGTATTTTGATCTTCAATTACATTAATCATAAATCTCTCTGCAACCTGATATCCATTACCAGAAACATTATTAAAATCTATAAATATAGCTCCAATAAAAGCTTCAAAAATGTCACATAATATCTTATCTTCTAATCTAGCGTTTTGTTTATCATCTAACGTCTTACTAATTATTAAATAATCTTTTAATCCTATTGTATTAGATAAATGAGATAACATTATTCTATTTACTAAATTAACTTTCATAAAAGATAAAAATCCTTCTGGCTGGTCAGGATATCTTTTAAATAAATAGCTTAATATAATATTTTCAATAACCGCGTCTCCTAAACATTCTAACCTTTCATATGATTCTGGTTGAAGTAATATAACACCATCAGGATTCGGAACTACTTTAACATTATCCCTAGAGCATACTTCATTAATATGAGGTATACTGTAACTATTATGAACCATGGCAGTTTGATATAAAGATTCATTACTTATTTCATGGTAAATTCCATACTTTTTTAATATATTTTGTATCTTATTTGTAGTAAATAATATATTATTTTTATTAAATGGATTCAGTAAACCAGTAATTTCATTAGTAGGAACATCTACTAATTCTTGTGCTACTAAATTAGACATAATAAAAAGGAAATTAACTAAATTATAAATATCAATTTTTTTTTAAATAAAAACATATAAATTAACTAAAAACATATAAATTAATTAAAAACATATTTTGTAACCATAATTAATAGTAAGTATTAATATTAAATATAATAAAATATATAAAAAAATGTTTAATGTATTCAAAAATTTAAATATAATTTATAATATAATACTTGATAATAGTATTAATGATTATTATCAATTATCTGTAAATATTGTTGAAAATTTATGGCCTGTTGTATTTTTTATACCTTACATTTATATTAGTTTTAATGGTGAAACTAAAAATAATAAAATATTATGGAAACCTGCGGATTATAAAGGTGATACAACTGAATTATATTCTTATTCATATTCTCAAATGCATAATATTGTAATGAGCTTAAGTTCAATATTATATTTTACAAATTTTATAAAACACAATACAGCTTTAATGTGTATCAAATATTCTTGTATATATTTCTTTTCAGATTTAATAGCTATCAATGTAATTCCAGCATTTAAGAAAAAAAACTTTATGCATAATATACATCATTCTGTATCTCTTTTCAATATATCCTTTATAATATTTAATCATTCCAATAATATAGAATTAATATCTTTACTATTTCAAGCATATTTATCAGAAATATCTATAATATTCTACAATTATAGATGGTTTTTATATAAGATAAATAGACATTTAACATATACCAGTAAAATTAATAATATATTCGCTGTAATTTCTTATTTCATATTTAGAGTTCTGAATTTAACAAATATCTTTTTCAAAATAGATAAATTGTCTGAATTTAATAATTATAAATATTTTTTTAGTATAATATTAATATTAAACTATATTTGGTTTGTAATGATATTTAATAAATTAATATATACACCTTATCTCAAAAAAATAGAATAAATAAAAAAATAAATAGAATAAATAAAAAAATAAATAGAATAATAATTTATCTTAATCTAATATACTCTGTATCATTTACATCAATACTATTAATATTTAAAATAGAGCTATTAGAATATTCAATATCATTTAATGTTTTAATTTTATAAATTAAAAAACTTGTAGTTAATATTGAATTTATTATATTCCAGCAGAAAGATATTTCTAAATCTTTAATATTATTAGACTCACATTGGATATTAGAAGTAATACATTTTTTTAATAAGTTATATTGATTAAATAAACATAACTGAAATATTATAATTATAAACAAAATTATTATATAGAATATATTAATTATTTTTACATAATTTTTATTCGATAGACAGCACTCACTTAAAATACTTAATGATGATATTGTTATTAGGAATATAAATAATATTAATAAATTAAATAAATAATTTTCTTGTAAATTACTGCACTTATTACATAAATTTAAATTATTTATTGTAATAATACTATAAATAGTAAATGTAAATATATTCAGATAATTTAATAAAAATAAGTATAAATTATTATTTAACATAAAAGGTTTTGTTATTGTATTTAAATTGAAAATAAAAAAATAATTTTATATTGAACATTAATTATATTTATATCTTTTTAGATATTTATATACTATTTATACTTATTATTCATCATATCTAATTAGAATGTATAATTAAATATTATATATAGAGATATTAATATATTCTTGATAATCATATTGACATTAATCATTAAAAAGACAGAATAATTTGCCACATAATTGTCTTGGATTTTGAGGTCCCATATCAATACCACATTCTAGACATTTATTAATAAACTCATGATGTCTATATTTATTACGAATAATCTGATTATCAATAATAGAATTATCAATAAGCTGATTATTAACAATAGTATTTCGGTAATTGGAAGTTACTGCTTCACACTTTTTATTTCCTTTTCTATATGTTTTAATATTACATTTAATACCAGATTTCAGTTTTGATAACCTTTTAAAATGTTTTCTTTTTTCATTTTTCATAATAGTAGCCATCTTAGCAAAATATATTATATTTTGTAAAAATCAATTTTAAGTTTTTTAAATAATATTTTAAAATATTTATAATAATTAATATGACTAGTTCTAAAAGTAAATCTAATAGTTCTAAAAGTAAATCTAATAGTTCTAAAGCAACTGTATCTAAATCCAGTACTTCCAGGCTAAGTAAATCTAAAGTAACTACCTCCATGAATAGTAGGAGTAAAAAAAAAGATAAAAGTATTTTGGTTAAAAGTGACAAGAAAAGCAAAAAAAGGAAATCATCTAAAAATAGCAAACAAAAATTAAATTATTTAGAAACAATTATTATTAATGATAGACATAACAATATTAATAAATATATACCTCCTAAATCATCCATGATAAGACCAAAAATATGGGAATTACCAAATAGAAAAAGATTTTATCCTTGGGTGGAGAAAACATTTTCAAAATATAATTCTTTAAAACAATCTACTAAAACTGATAAGAGGGCACAAGCATTAGATAAAATTAATTTGAATAAAATTCAACAGTTGACACGTGATTTTATGCAGGGAGAAAGCCCTTACAGAGGATTATTATTATATCTTGGATTGGGTGTAGGTAAAACCTGTGCTGCTATTGCTATTAGTGAAGCCATTCAAAATAAAAAGGAAGTTTTAATATTAAGTAAGGCAAGTTTAGAGCGTAATTTTATAAATGATATTTTAAGATGTGGCGCTGAATATATGACCAAAAATAATTACTGGGTATTTAGTAAGTGTCAAACAGAATCTGAAAAAAAATTAGCAGATGATTTAAATATACCAGAATCTATTATTAATGAAAATGGAGGTATGTATCTGATAGATTTTACAATTATGAAATCTAATTATAAATCTTTATCTAAATCGAACCAGATTAAATTAAATAAGCAAATAGAAGCTACAATAAAAGATAGATATAAATTTCTTCATTTAGATGATACTAGACTTTTAAAAAAGATTAAACCTGAAATTTTTGATAATAAAGTTATAGTTATAGATGAAGTTCACAATGTAACAAACAATATGACATCTGGTTCTGCTAGAGGAGAAGAATTTTATAAAATATTTATGGAAGCTAAGAATTCAAAATTTGTATTTCTAAGTGGGACGCCATTAATTAACTCAATATTTGAAGCTACTAGATTATTTAATATTTTGAGAGGTTATATTCCTGTAGTTGAAATTAAAATTAAAACGGATTTTAATACGGAAATAAATTATCAAAGCATTAAAACAAATTTAAAAAAACACCCATGTGTAGATCAAATTATTATAAATAAGGTAAATAAATTAATAAAAATTTCTAAATTACCAGAAAATTTTATAAATAGTCCTGATAATAAAGGTATTATTTATAAACCTGATAAGGATATTGATAATGAATCATTTCATCAAGAAATATGTAAAATTCTTCAAAAATTAGGATATAAGTTTTTTGATAAATTAAATTTTGATACATGTTTGCCAGAAGATGTTAATGAATTTCAAAGAACATTCCACAATATAGAACTTAATAAAATAAAAAAACCAGAAGTAATTAAGAAAAGATTAGCAGGATTAACATCATTTTACAAGTATCAAGATAAAAATTTATTCCCAGAGTTAAAGTTACCAATAAACATTGTAAGAGTTCCAATGAGTGAGTTTCAATTAGGACAATATGAAAAATATAGACATCAAGAAATACAAAAATCGAAACAATCTACTATTAAAAAAGGTAAAGAGGAAACATTTTCTACAAGTTATCGTATTAAGAGTAGATTATCGTCTACATTTGTATTTCCTGAAGAAATTGGAAATCCATATGATTTAAAAGATATTGAGATATTAGAAGGTTTACAAGATAAAATGATAGATTTGGGTGACCCAATTGATGTAGATGTAGAAGATAGTAAGAAGGCAAAAGCTGTTATTAAATCGTCATTTTTGAAGATATTAGATAGAGATAGAGATAAATACTTAAGTATTAAAAATGAAAGTTTATTAAAACATAGTCCAAAGTATTATTCTATGATAAAAAATATTAAAAATACACCAGGTACAGTGTTAGTTTATAGTCAATTTAGAAGTTTAATAGGATTAAATACATTTTCATTTGCTTTAGAACATAATGCGGATTACTTGCCATTAAAAATTAAAAAGGTATCTGATTTATGGGAATTAGATTTAGATAAAAATGATCCATTTCATAAAAAAAAGAGTCACCATCAAAATAGATATTGTTTTTTCACTGGGAATGAGAAATCAGAGGAGAGAGAGATATATAGAAAAATATTTAATGGATTATGGGAAGAATTAGATCCATCTTGTGCTAAATTGGTTAAACAATTGAAAAAAATGAATCAAAATAATAATTATGGTGAAGTTGTAAAAGTTTTAATGACTACTAGAACAGGTGCTGAAGGTTTAAATTTGAAAAATGTTAGACAAGTTCACATTATGGAGCCATATTGGCAACCAGTATTAATTGAACAAGTTATTGGTAGAGCAGTTAGAACAGAATCACATATTAGTTTACCTAAGAAAGATAGAAATGTTGAAGTCTTTATTTATATGGCGACTATAGAACCAAATATGTTGCCATTATTAACACATATTGATGTTAGAAGAGATGTGGTTAAGCTTGATGACAATGTATTATATATGAAAGGAAAGGTTGCCACTAGTGATGAATATTTATATATTATTTCTGAACGAAAGAAAAAAATTATTAATGAGTTCCAACATTTAATGATAGAAAGTGCATTTAACTGTAATTTAAATTATGGAGATAATACAATTCAAAATGACAATATTGTGTGTCTAGACTATGAAACTCAAAATAGAGATGAATACTTATATACACCAGATGTAGACGACACTATTGATATAATGGATATTGCTCAAGAAAAATTAATTACCGTTACTTATAAAGAAGTAACAATTAAAGGTAAAAAATATTATTATAATCCAACTCCAAATGGCTCAGGTAAAATATATCTTTATGATGATAAATTAGTAAAATCAACTAAATTACCAAAACCAGTTGGATTAGTAATTCAAAAAGAAGGTAAAACTAAATTCGCATTTATAAAAAAATAAAAAATATATATATCAATCATGCAGTTGATGTTGGTGTTACTTTATGACTTAAAGTGCCGTACGGATCTTCACTAACCGGTCCTCCAGCCGATCCATATCCTGAATATAGGGCAATATTTTGTGTTTTTGCATCATTTTTTCCTGTACCACTTAAAGTACCATATTCAAAAGGAAATGAAACGGCTTGAGGAACGGTTAATATTTCAACACCTTGACTTTTAATATCTTTTCTTCTTAGTTTCTTTTCTAAGTCTTCTTTTAGTCTAATTAATAACCTATATTTTATATAATTAGGATGATTCCATACCATCTTCATAGTTTTTGCGTTATTTTTTTTTTTCATATACTGTCTTATTGTATCTGTTTCTTCTTTTATTTTTTTTAAATATGTATTGATGTTTTCCAACGACAAATCATTCATAGGATACTCCAATTTTAGTTCTTTGTTTAGTTGTTTAGTAATTTTATCACTGTTTTTTTTTAGAGAATTTTCAAGTTTATCTGTTAGTTTTTTAATAATATTATCTCTTTTTATCATATTTTTTCGCTTTTCAAGTTTAACGTTACTTTTAAATTGAGTCATAAAATCGAATATTTTCTCATAATCTTCACGACTATAATCATATATATTTAGATATTTACTATCTATATCAGATAACATATCCGAATAATTACCATTATATTGCTTATATATATCTTTGATTTTTAGTGATTTGTTTGAGTTTGATGGGTTTAATGATTTTAGTTGTTCACTCAAATTTTTTTTATTTTTACGCTTTTGAAGTTTTTTTTTTTCTTTCATTAGTTTTCCAATAATAATATCTCTTTTTACTGTTAGAGATTTATCAAGTTTAGTTTTAGTTTTAAATTGATTCATAAATTGTAACATTTGATCTTTAAATTCTAATTCAGACTTTAATCCACTATCATCATCATAATCAATAAGACGACCTATAGAAGATAACATATCAGAATAATTACCTTCATAATACTTAAGTATATTATTTATTGATGAGTCTAATGGGATTCTATTTTTTGAGGATCCATGTTCTATGATTGTTGTATCAGTTCCTTTTATTTGATTCATTATTTTTTTATCTCTTGTTTCTCTTCTTCTTCTTTCTTCTATTATTTTTGCTCTTGCTTCTGCTCTTGCTTCTGCTGTTGCTTTTCTTCTTGCTTCTGCTGTTGCTTTTCTTTCTATCTTCTCCGTCTTGTTGTTTTTTTGTCTTCTTCTAAAAGGAGAACCACCTCCTCCAATTAGTCTTCTAGAGCTACGTCTAGATAGTTTACTAGAGCTACGTCTAGATGCTTTTCTAGAGCTACGTCTAGATACTTTTCTAGAGGTACGTCTAGATACACGATAAGATTTTGCCATTTTGTTTATATATTATGTAAATATTTTTTTTTTGTAAAATTAATAAAAATTATAAATTAATAAAAATTATAAATTAATAAAAATATAATTATTAATTATTTAATTATTAATTATTAATTATTTAATTATTTAATATTATATTTATTAATTTAATTATTAATTATTTAATTATTAATCATAAGTCATGTGTACTAAAATTTTAAATTATTTTTCAAAATTAAAGTTAAATCGAAATATTTCTAATATTTCAAATCCTACTAACAGTATATATGTAAATCAAATAAGATATATGTCTACAAATCAAATTGGAATAAAAAATAATAATAATTTAATACTTAAAACAGATTATCCGATAAATAAATGTAAACAAATATTAAAAAATGACACGATATCTGTACTTGGTTATGGGCCTCAGGGTAAAGCACAATCATTAAATTTAAGAGATAATCAATATAATGTTATTCTAGGTTTACGTAAAAATGGTCAAAGTTGGAATAACGCTATAAAAGACGGTTGGATACCAGAAAAAAATTTATTTGAAATAGATGAAGCAACTTATAATGGAACTATTGTCAAATATTTATTATCTGACGCAGGTCAAATAGAACAGTGGAACAAAGTATATAATAATTTAAACACAAATGATACTTTATATTTTTCTCATGGTTTTGGTATGCATTATCATAAATATACTAATATTAACCCACCAAACGATATTAATATTATTATGGTTTCTCCTAAATGTAGTGGTAAAACTGTTAGAAGTAACTTTGTAAATAATAAAGGGATTGTATCGTCTTATGCTATTTATAAAAATCAACAAGATGCTTTTCAAAAATGTATGGCTTTAGCATTTTCTATTGGCAATAATTATGTATTCGAAACCACTTTTGAAAATGAAGTAGTTAGTGATCTTACAGGTGAAAGATGCATATTAATGGGAATGATACAGGCCGCGTTTGTTGCTCAATTTAAAGTATTAGTTGAAAATGGTCATTCACCATATGAAGCATATCATGAAACTGTATACGAATCATTAAATAGTCTATATCCAATTATTAATGAAAGAGGTATGTCTTGGTTATATCAAAATTGTTCTACAACAGCACAACGTGGAGCAATTGATTGGTCTAAAAACTTTGAACCAAAACTTATTGATATGATAAATGAATGTTACAAAAGTGTTAAAGATGAAACTGAAGTAAAACGTGTTATAGAATATAATAAAAAAGATAATCATAAACAAAAATTAACAGAAGAATTACAAGAGATTGAAAATTTAGAAATTTGGAAAATAGACACTGAATTGAGACAAATTAATAACAATTTAATTAGTAAAAATAGGAAAAATTTAAATAGTGATGATGATGATTATTCAAGAAAAGAAAAATGGAATGGATTCTTATTATAATTTTACAATTTTACAAAAATAAAATATTATATATATATATATATATATATAAATGGCTATTATTAGTAAAAAATTATCTACTAAACGTAGTTCTAGAAAAGTATCAAAACGTAGTTCTATAAAAGTATCTACTAAACGTAGTTCTAGAAAAGTATCTACTAAACGTAGTTCTAGAAAAGCACATAAAGGTGGTACCATTAAAAGCATAACATCTGGTTGGGGTTTTATTAGAAATAAATTTCATCCCCGTCGAAGACCAGTTAGTAGCTATCCATCTATTTATGATGCTAATAGAGCATCTTTACGTAATGTATATGAAATGGCGAAAAAAAGAGAAAATAAAGCACGAAAATTAGGCAAAAAGAATGAAGCACGAACACATAGGGAAGAAATGCGAACAGCAAAAAGGGAAATAAAATCTCTTACAAAAAGAGATAAAAGAGGGACAAAAAAAGGTAGACAATTACAAAAAAAATTTAGAAAAGGAACAGGAATTAGAAGAAAAGCATCAACTAATTTAGAAAACTTAATAAAATATGAACTTTCCTTACAAGGTCTCGAAGTTATAGGAAGATATAATAATGTTAGTAGAACTAAAAATAAAATAGCAATGTTAAAACAAACTATGATTGAAGATTTGATGACAAAATTGAATATGCAAATCAAAAAATCAACAAAAAACGATATTAAAAATTTAAGTTCAAAAAACATGGAAGAATTAATATATTCAAAAAATTTAACAATAGCAGATATAGAAAAAAAGATTTCTGAAGCAAGGGAAAGAGCACAAAAAAAAGGAGCTTTAATAAATAAAGGCAGAAAGGCATTTAATGATAACATATATAAACAAATATTTCAAAATCAACAAGAATTTTCTAGTAAAAATACATCTTATAATAATTTAGCTGAATTATCATTAAAAGAATATCTACGACAATTCAAAAATAATATATTAAGTAATAGTAATCTGAATAATATTGTAAATACAGTAAGACGAAATGAAAATAAAAAA
>MDTG01208974.1_pt1 | contig 14339 bp, 21 predicted proteins | sample 811421 | NCBI WGS metagenome assembly MDTG01 (sample SAMN05326645, study PRJNA326480) | marine metagenome | isolation source: seawater | place: Pacific Ocean: South East | collected 2011
GTTCCTTATTGTGGATTCTCGTACTCTTCTCAATTGTAGTGGTCATTACTACGTTCATTGTCGGAGTGATATCGTATATTGTGGACTCCTCTTTTGGTCAACCGATTATCTAAATCCAGCAGCAAAACGTTCTCCTTACCATACGGTAAGAGACGTAACTCTCATTGAGGGGAGGCTTTAGTTCCGACTATGGCCGAGAAGTTCTCCACCACCCTGACTTGGGAGGGAGATGTAGAAATCGGCCGCAGGCTATCTGCTCTGGTCCCTGATGACTTGGTCCACAAATTGGAGGAGATTGGAGATTCTTCCATCCTTACAATCACAGTTGAGTCGGACGATTTGGAAAGCCTCAGAGAAATTGTTGACTCTTTGCTGACGACATTCTCTGATCAAGATGAGTGAAGGTCGAGAATTACCGGTGCGTGGTCGCTTACCTCAAGCCCGGCTTGTCTGTCGATTTCTACCGATTTTGTCATCTCTTTGGCTGCCTTATTTCCTAGAATGTAGTCAATTCTCCATCCTCTATCCTTTGCTCGTGCCTGTCCACGATTTGACCACCAGGAGTAAATCTTGGCGTCAGGGCCTACGTGCTCTCTAAACAAATCGTGCCAGCCGTCGTTCAACAAACTGGTGAACCATTCTCTCTCATGTGGTAGGAACCCGCTTGATTTTGCGTTCCCTTTTGCGTTCCAAATGTCGTTTTCAGTATGTGCAATGTTGAGGTCTCCAGCTACGATTACCGGTTTGTCTGAATCAAACATTGGCTTGATGAAATCTCTCCACTGCGCCATCCAGTCTTCCTTATATCTCTGCCTTTCTTCCTTCGACGATCCGCTTGGAAGATATGTATTTACCAAAATAATCCCATCGTGATCCGTAATCAAAACCCTTCCTTCACTATCGTTAGGGTCTAAACTCCCCATCATTCCTCTACCTTTTTCAGTCATTGGTCCATTGGACATAGTTGCAACACCAGAATACCCTTTTTTCTCAGCAGGATGTAGAATCATTTCGTAGCCTTGCGGCACTTCCCAATCTTTTGGTAACTGCTCCGGTAAACATCTAACCTCTTGCAGCATCCAAATATCTGCGTTAATCTTGTCTACAAACCTGTCAAAACCTTTGCGAATCGCCGCACGGATACCATTCACGTTCCAGGTCACTATCCTCATAATTACCCTGAATACTAGACGGTGCTTCAAATCACCCCATCAGAAAGAAGGCCTCGAGAATCTGTTAAAGTGATGGATTTGTTCTCACGTTTTGTGATAATGTGCGACCTCCAGCCGGAGACTCTTTCATCCAATAATTCCTCAATCGCTGCAACACCTCCTGTTATGGCGATGCATGAAAAATGACTCATTCCAGGGGCTTTTTTTGAGTGGACTGCAGCAAGATCTATTATCGCAACATCCCCTTTTACCAATCCATGCAAACCCTTCAACGGACGATTGTCCAACACTACGTCAAGAGTTGCAACTTTTACTGCCTCACCGACAGGAGCGCCATCGCATATTCGTACTTCGTCGGCTTCAATTTTGAGTCCTTTTGAGGTCACAACACCATCCGCGTAGTTACCTGTAATTTTCATGCCCGTTTGAATTGGTACTCCTACTTCCTCAAGTGTAGACGCCAAACGACCTATCAGACCAGCCCAGCCCTCGCCAACAACACATAATTTCCCTTTAATGAGGGCGTTACGCCTTTCTGGGATATCTTGCCCCCAGCCTGATATCAATCGCATTGCATTCTCTCTTACGATATCCTTTCCCAATTTAAAATCGAAAAGGGCCTTTGGATTATTTATGGGGTATAGTGCACCATGGCCTACAATCATCACTTTGCTCGGACGAAGCGGACGAAGAGATGGTTTGATTTTACTAAGCCTCTTAACCATCGTATGGAGTTCTCCTCCTTTTAGCAACAAATGTGGACCATGCTCCAATTGATGCCCGTGAGATTCTTCGCTTGTTCCGCGGCCGCCAATGCGCTTCCGTTTTTCAACAATAAACACTTGATTTTTAGCTAGGTGTTCACGAGCTGCAGTCACCAAGCCATGTAGGCCTGCTCCAACAACTAAGACCCGCTTCATGGGTATCCGAAGAGGTGCATAATCATCAAATCCTCGCACCCACAGCGGATAATATGCCCGAGAATTCACCACCCCCTCATGATAGGGGCAAAGAATTGTGGCATGCATCCACTGGCCCCACTAGATTACTAATATCAAGTATAGATAGGTGGACTAGCGCACTGCTTGCAGATGATGGAATTGACATGCCATTCATGGGACAAAGTGAAATCGTCAAAGCGAGAATTATTGCAAAGAGTAGTGGAATCCTCGCTGGGTGTGCGGCTGTAGACCACATGCTACAAATCTGGGCAGGAGGAGTTCAAATATCTTGGAGCCACGGTGAGGGAAGAAGCATAAGCGCAGGAGACGAGGTTGCTACACTCAGCGGAGACAAAGAAGCTGTGCTTGCACTAGAAAGAACGATTCTAAACATCCTTGGCCACCTTTCAGGAATTGCTACAGAGGCAAAAAAATGGTCTTCAAAGGCGCCTGGGCAAATTGCCTGCACTCGAAAGACAATCTGGGGAATATTGGATAAATGGGCTGTCCATTTAGGAGGGGGACTTACACACCGTTTATCTAAACAAGATGCTAAGATGATTAAAGAAAACGATTTAGCAGTTATGTACCCTGATATTGGTACCAACGTAGCTAGAATTACAAAGTTCCTAAATGAAGTAGAACTAGACCAGTGCGGCGCCTTCCTAGAGGTCGAAGTCCGTGAAGAAAAAGAGGCTGTCATGGCTTCATTTACTTGGTCTGAAAAAAGAATGCAAAGTGGCTGTGATAGGCTTGTGATAATGCTCGACAATTTCAACCCAGAGAGATGTAAATCTGTATCTGATGAGCTATCAGAAATGGGGCTTAGGGAACACGTTGTTTTGGAAGCAAGTGGAGGTATCTTGCTGGAAAATCTTGAAGACTGGCGTGAATGTGGACTAGATGTGTTATCCACAAGTACCATAAACAGAGGTACTAAACCCATGGATTTGTCGATGTTAGTAATAGAAAATTGAGGTATTAGTATGAGCGATGAAGAAAATCTAGTAGACCCGTCACATCCAAGGTATCATTCGTTAATGATTAGAAAAAAGGTTGCAGCGGCTGGAGAGAAAGGGATGTTGGCGGATTCTGCAATGATTGCGCATGGTCGTGGAGAAGCTTTTGATTATCTCATTGGAGAACAAACGATACCTTCCGCTCTTGCAGCAACAAAAGAAGTGGCGGCGAGATTAGTACGCGCTAGAAAGCCGGTCCTGTCCCTGAATGGCAACGCAATAGCACTTGCAAGCCAAGAATTTCTTACTATTGCAAGCCAATTGAATTGTCCGATTGAAATCAATATCTTTTACAGAACACCTGAACGGATGGGGGCACTATTGGCTCACCTGAAATTAATGAATACCAAACTTGGTTTGGATGTAGAAATATTGGGAGGAGTCCCTGATGCTCGAATTCCTGGCCTAGAAGGGCCAAGGGGAGCATGTCAAAGTAGTGGAATATTCGAAGCGGATACTGTCCTGGTCCCCCTAGAAGACGGTGATCGATGCGAAGCACTTGTTGGCATGGGTAAAGAAGTGTTAGTCATCGACCTTAATCCGCTATCTCGATCCTCGAAAAGGGGTACTGTAACTGTGGTAGACGAGGTAACTAGATGCGCGAAAAACCTAATTCAAATAATACCCGAACGACCGCTGGCCACTGAATGGAATAACATTCAAGGGCTACAATCGGCTTTAAATCACATTACAGACACAATGGCAAATAAATTCGTTTGATTCAAATCTCGCTCAACTTTGACGCGAGTATGCCGCTTATCGATTCGCCAACTTGACTACAACTTGCTGTTCCGCCTAAATCATAAGTTAGAGATTTGCCATTACGCAAATGGTCGGCAACGCTGTCGTCTATCAGCTGAGCGATGTCCACTAAACCGTCTTGTCCATTCTTGCGACCGAGCCAATCTAACATCATTTGAATTGAATTAATACTAGCGATTGGATTTACTTTGTTCTGTCCAGCATGCTTTGGTGCACTGCCATGAACTGGCTCGAAGAAGGCATGTTCATCTCCAACATTTCCAGATGCGGCCATTCCCATTCCTCCTTGCAAGACAGCGCCTAAGTCAGTAGCAATATCTCCAAACATATTTGATAAAACCACGACATCGTAGTACTCTGGTTTTCTGGTTAGCCATTGCATGAAGGCATCAATGTATCCGTGATCGGTACTTATTGACGGATAAGATTTCGAAACATCATCAAAGACCCTTCGAAATAACTGACAACCCCGTGTCACATTGCTCTTATCGATACAAGATACGCGACTTACTCCGTCTGATGGTGCCCCGTCACGAGTTTCTGCAATTCCGAATCCCATTTCCACAAGCCGTTTTGTTCCATTTACAGATATTGGACGTGGGTCGTAGGCAACCTCTCCATCGAGACCGGGGAATGTCATTTCGGGAGGGGTATATTCTTCTCTACCTAGTGCACGGTCTGCACTTCGTCTGAGTAGTGCATGATACAAACCCTCCGTATTTTCTCTGAGAACTGTCATATCAACCATCCCCGATTGCCATATCTGGGTAAATTTACCGTGAACTTTGTGTGGAACCCCTTCATAGAGTTTTATTGGCCTAACATTAGCGTACAAATCTAATCCGGCACGCATACCTAGAATCACAGAACCCCCTGCTAAATCTCCGTTTGGTAAGCGGGCTCCGGGATGCCCGATAGCACCTAGGAATATCGCATCTGCTTCGTCCCGACAAAATTCAAACGAGCCCTCTGCCCACTCTTCACCTGTCTCTTTGTAATTTTGGCCTCCACACTGAATTGTTACCTGTTCAAACCCATGATTAGTGTGTGCTTGCACTGTATCTAATATCCGCTTCGCTTCAATTGCTACTTCTCTTCCTACTCCGTCCCCGGGCAAGATTGCGATGCGGTGGTCGCTCATATCCCCCGGCAAAAGGCGCACCTACATGAAAGCGCCCCTATGATTGCTGAACCGATTTAAAGGCCTGTGACCAATGGAACTGGCTCAACACCAATTCAAGCGCGCAGTGTTGCTATGCTCCAATTGAACACAACCTCTTCAATCGTAGTGTACCTTTATGGAGCGTCATTACACCGGTTAGAAGCATGGCTGATGAAGGTCGCGATAAATCTGGTGATAGACTCCGGATTGACAAAATGCCACCGGCTGTAAAAAGATTAGTAGACGCCATGATAGGAATAGATCCAGATTTCAAAATTGAAGAGTGGTTAACAAAAAAAGCAATTCAAGATTTACATATTCTGGAATTAGATATTCAAAGGGAAAAATTACAACTAGAGCAAAGAATGCATAGATTGGATTCGTTAGCAAAAAGACTTCAACAAGAGGACATTCGAGAATTCCCAAAAGGACAGACCAATCTTTTCGACTGTTTTGATATCCCACTCCCTCTGAAACACTTAGCCGACAGGATAGAAGAAATCGGAGACTCCGAACCTCACCCTGCAGGCACTTTCATCAATCTTTTACCAGACGATGGTTGTGATGACCCACTTCTTGCTGTCACCGCACAAATGATGCTGATTGTGGCTCAGGAAAAGGTAGGAAGAGGTGCGAATTATATTGAAATTGAAGACCTGTTTTATCCTTTAGCAAATAATGGAATCTCGCCAGATGAATGTAATGAAGCACTTGACCACTTACTCATTACAGGTCAGATTCATGAAATCGATGATGACTGTTTTATTCCGGACGAATGATATGAACGGGGCCCCTTGGACTCCCTCACTTCATTCAATATATACCGGAGTCATAGATAAACACTGATGGGCCTAATAAGATCTGCAATAATTGGTGTCTGTTGTTGGTGGATTATGGTCTTGATAGAAGTTAAGCCTCCAGTAGCAGTAGCAATAGGAATTTCAGCCGCTTTTTTTACAGAACTAATGATGCATGCTAATGCCAGAAATCACCTTCGGCACAAAGCATCTTCACTACAATCAGAGTTGAACATTGCTATCGGGCAACTATCTGATATGAAAAGAGCACTTGATTTGACGACAAGTGACCTTCGAGAGGCGCTCGATGAGCTACATCGACGAGATGCGATAGGCAGTCCTGCTGCGCGTGAATTATTGTCAAGACAAGAGGAAGCTATGGAAGCGCAAAAGACGGCCTTAGAAGTGTCTACTGACCGCTCCTTTGAAACCCTAGAATCGCTAGAAAGAATGATAATTTCTCAAGGTCAACAAACCGCTAGGGTACAGGAGGTTCTATCTATGGTTCTAGAGAAACTTGCTCTCGAACCAAGGCAGCACATCAATATGCGGGATTCTGTACTCACACAGGAGAATAATTCAACACCTGCGATGACAGACGACATCATATCTCTACTGGGATAAGTGGTGAAGATGCACGGTTCCATACGCGAATTAATGCGGCTAAAACTGCGCTCGAGAATATACTCCCCGTTTATGGGACTTGGGATCATCACCGTCACAATATCTATTGTTCTTGGTTTAGGAAAAGATGATCCAATCCAACTAGGAAGCCATACTTATTTGCTAATTTTAGGAATTCTAATGATTTTAACAGGTACTTTACTTTACCAAAATGAAGAGATTTTTGCACAAAAATATGACATGACCCACCTATTGGACATAGACGATAAGGAGGATCGATATCGAGCATATCTAAAGCACTTATCAGAGTGGATTGTTGAAGATATTGAAGAAATAAACCCTGTTAGAAGCAGAGGTAGTGATCCCGCCGGGCCCGATTGGGGGAAAACCGATTTCAAATTAGGCCAACAACCTCAAAGACGTGATGCTGTTGTTGAAGGAAAGAAATATTTGGGAATGGAAGGAAGCCTGACAGCGAGCGAAAAAATGGTGGCCAATGCAAACATAAAATATGCAGAAATGGCACAAAAAAGATGGGAAGTTGCAGAGGCCGCAGACCCTGATTTAGTTGAATATGGTGTGGACAAATTGGGAGATTTAGTAAAGACTGATTATTTCGAGAAGAACGCAGATGAAGGCGTATTCTCTAAAGTAGCTAATCAAAAGAACGATAACCATTGATACAATAAGCCAGTTCCTTTACGCTAGAAGGATGAAAGCAATCATCGTGGCGGGAGGTCATGGGAGTAGATTGTACCCAATGACTAAGTTTACTCACAAGACTATGCTCCCTCTTTGTGGTAGACCAATAATCGACTACGTGTTAGCTACAATAAGAAATGCTGGCATCGATCATATTACAATAATTGGTAACAAATTCATCAATAAGATTAGAGAGCATGTTGGAGATGATGTCGTGTACGTCCTCGAAGAGGAGCCCAAAGGTATTGCTAATGCACTACAGCTTGCAAGGAGAGGGAATGAAGGGGTTCCTATCTTGATTTGGTTTTCAGACAATATTACAGACCTAGATTTGAAGGAAAATGTTCAATCATTTGAGAAAGGAGCTGTTTTACTAACTAGGGAAGTAGAAAAGCCAAGTGATTTTGGCATTGCTATTATCGAAAACGGGAATGTTGCTGGCGTCGTTGAAAAACCGGACCGCCCCTGTGGAAACTTAGCAATTGGTGGAATCTATGTTTTTGATGACACGTTCTGGCGTCGTTTAGACTCTGTTCAAGATTCTGCCAATTTCTCGATTTCTGATGTTACTAGACAATACATTGTTGAAGGGAGTGCTAGAATCATATCAGTGGGAGACAGCACCTGGATTGATTGTGGAACGCCTTCAAGTCTTAACAAAGCTGCTGAAATGATAGAGAAAGGCCTATTCAAAATCAGGGAGTGATATTTTGCGAATCGGGATTATCGGTGCAGGCATAGTAGGGGGGGCTATGGAACACTGCTTCCAAGATGTACACGAATTATTTATTCATGATACTGCTCGAGGGACTGATATTACTGATGTAACAGACAACTGCAAAATGGCTTACATCTCAGTTCCCACTCCTGCCCTTGAGGATGGTTCTTGCGACACTAGTATAGTAGAGGAAACTCTTAGGCTATTACCCGATGGATTCACTGCGATAATCAAGAGCACTATTCCCCCTGGAACAACAGCAAACCTGCAAAGGGTTTTTCCAAATCTAAAATTGGGTTTTTCGCCTGAATTTTTAGTAGAAAGACGCCACATAGAAGATTTCGCCAATCAAAAAATTCTGATAGTTGGTACTGATTATGAAGAACTGGCTGAGCTTGTCTTTGAGCATCATAGGATCGCTGGCGTACCTATAGGGAGTAATACATTTCATGTCACAAGTACGGAAGCTGAGCTCGTAAAATATACAAAAAACAACTTCTACGCAATGAAAATAATATTCGCCAACCAAATGTATGATATCTGCGAATCACTAGATGTCGATTGGGCTGTGATCAAAGAGATGATTACTGCCCCTCAGGACCAAATAATTGGAGATTCGCACCTAGAGCCTATCATGGGCCTGATGCGGGGTTTTGGTGGCAAATGCTTACCGAAGGATACTCTTGCACTGAGGAATTTTGCTAGCGATTTAGGCGTTAATTACAATTTACTCGATGCGATTCAAAACGACAATGCTTTACTAAGACAAATTCCTACTGGAGAGCCCTCAGACGTCGAAACGGAGGATGATTAATGCTAGGAGAGCATGGTTCATTTAGAAGATATACCTTGACTGCCTTGGTCAATTTTTCAGCATTTTATGGGCTGTGGGAATTGTTTGTATTCATTCTGCCTGATGAAAATTTTTGGCCGACGGTCGCTTGGGCAATCGCATGGTTTGTGGGCTCATTACAGGCTCACTGGACGCATAGAATTTGGACATTTGATTCCCATAGAGATATCAAATGGACAATTCCTACAACAATGGCTCTATACATAATCGGTGGTGTTGGTTCAACGGCTTGCTATTATATTGGAACAGTATCTTGGGGTATTAATGAAAGAATCGTATTCCTACTAAACTCAAGCCTTTGGGGATTCCTAAATTATCTCGGCCAGAGAGAGATTGCATTCAAGGAAGCTAATACTTCTCGCCTTTCAAAAGTCGAATAAATCTTGTGAATAATCCAACACTTGGTTTCTCGCTAAGGCCGAGCCTCCAATCTAACTCTCCAACATTGTCATACCTCACAACATCATCGAAACCACCAATCCATTCATTGTTAATGAAGACCTGTGGAATTGTCTTTGCTCCACTTGTGCGCACAGAAAATTCGATATCGATTTTTCTAGACTTCCCAAGTCGCTTTTCTATGTACTGAACCCCTTTTTTATCGAGATAATGTTTGACATTCACACAAGAAGGGCACCCCTTGTTGGTATATATCTCGACTTCGACCATGCATTGTTGCAGTACTTTTTACATTTGAATGCCTCTATTACGGCGTGAGATTCAAGTCCTGCGGCGTGCACCGACGCTACATGCTGCCAGATACGGTACACAAACTTCCACAATCCGAGCGATTTGCCTATGCTAGACTGCTAGCGTTCATGACCCGTGTAGATAATGAACTAACCGTTGAAGAAATGTCGATGTTCGAACAAAGACTTGGTACAGCACTCCTATCTCCGAAACAAAGGAAGGTTATCAGGGCTGATTTGAAAAATCCGCCGCCCCTTGAAGAATGTCTCGATAACCTTGGGGAGGAGGCTGGCAGACTAGCATTAAGAGATGCAGTGTTGATGGCCGCATCTGATGGTAGTGTGGATGAAGATGAGAGAGCCACCCTTGAGGAGATTGCAAAGAACATGAATCTGGCACCAGACTCAGTCGATCGATTGCTTGCTTGGACTATCGAAGGGTATGCTTGGATGCAATCAGGTTATGATTTACTAAATGACCTATCCAGGTGATTTGTCTGCTACCCGATGCTGCACTTTCTTTGTCTGAAGAGCAGCGAAGGAAAATTGCCTGCGCCCTAGTGATGGTTGCAGCAGCAGATGGGGCTCTAGTCCGGGAGGAAATCTCTGCAATTGAATCAATAATGGGTGCAATGATGCTCCACCCCGAGAGTAGGGAAGAAGTACGCCAATTATTGACAAAACCTCCGGACCTAGATTCGATTCTGGAGGGAATGGAGACTTCTGCGATAAGGATTGCACTCAGAGACGGTGCACTACTCGCATCTGTAGATGGTGATTATGACGATGCTGAATTGACGGCCCTTAGGAGAATTGCAAAAGCCGCTGGATTAAAAGAAAAAAATCTATCCAAAATATTGGATTGGGTCTCAGAGTCATGGAAGATGGGAGCGCTTGGAAGATCAATCATCTCCCTACCGATGCCAGGAGACGATGACATACTCTGATTCCGGTGAGTGAAAAATATATTGCGATTAAATTACGGATATTAGTCCGGGGTTACCGGATTTAAGAAAAAATAGGATTTTACCCCTACATTTTATTATCAATACCGCCTTAGCGGCAGTCAGCGCATTGCGCAATTGTTGAGTGTGGAAAGATGGGAATACATCCAAAAATCGGAATTACTGGACTACCTAGGTCTGGAAAGTCTGCAGTTCTTGCTAAAGTGCTTGAGATGCTTGATGAAGAAAGGCGGAGAGAAATCAATGCCAGAGGAGGAGACGGCTCAAACACTGACATTATCGGTGGAATGCGGACCGAGCCTCTAGTAGAAAATTCAGAAAGGGTAGGTTACAAAGTAATCAACATTCGAACTGGAGAAGAAGCGGTCATGGCACATAAATCAATAGATACTAGACTGAGAGTATTGGGTTACGGGATTGATGCTGAAGCCCTAGACAGTGTTGCGATTCCTGCGATTGAACATGCTAGGGATTACTCTGAGGTTATCGTTATAGATGAAATTGGGAAATTCGCAGTTGAATCAGATGGCTTTGTTGATGTGGTTAGATCAGCTCTTGAAGTGGATAAACCAACCCTTCTTGCTCTTCACAAAAAGAGTCGCCATCCGCTTTTGCAAGATATAAGAAGAAGAGATGACGCCAGGATTTTGGAAGTTACTCCGGTCAATCGCGCACTGCTACCGTACAAAATCCACAAATTGATGCGTGAAACCTACTGATTCATCGCTGGTTTCATTGCTTAGGGCGAGTTGGGATTTACATGACTCCGGCCCAAAGTGCAAGGCGCTTATTATTAGGGACTGGTTTAGGTTTACTCTTAGCCGGTGGTTTTGGGTTTGTTTCTGGAATTATTTCAGTGAACACCTTTACTGCAGGTTACCTTGTGCCCTTTGCAGGTATAGTTTTGATTACACTATCCAAATCGACTGGGATAGGTGAAGGTCCGCTTTCAAAATGGTTTCCAAATGAAAACGACGCCGCTATGGCCTCCAGAGTAGAATTTGAAATTACCCAACAAAAACGCGATGACGATATCGGAAATGCGTGGGCTAAACTTGAGCATTCAATGCTATCTAAAGAATTGGAGGCTGAGGAATGAATTTTAAAATTCCAGAGGATAAAGGTGCGAAAAAGCGTACAAGATACTGGAATGTCTCTGTTATTCTTGGAGTCTTCGCATTAATTCTATTCTTCATCGGAGTAAACAGAGCGAAAGGAGCTGAATTGATTGCTTGTGGCTGGGGTTCGTGTTGTTTTTCTCTAGTGTACGCATTTAGTGCTTTAAGCACTAAAAATGACGATCGTGTTATTGTCATTCAGCAGCCAGCACAGTATGTTCCTGTTACGCAGCAACCGATTATCCAACAAACTAAACAGCCTCAACAGAAAACATCAGGCGTTCCTGCAAAAACAAAGACCATGTGGGTGCAAGAAGCGCAAAACTTGGAATTAGCTAGGAACTGGGATGGTGCTGCTGAAGCATATGAGAAAGCTGGTATGTATGCAGAAGCCGGAAGAATTCGAAAAGATCACCTTGAAAATAATCAACCGGTTGTAAACATTGGGAAGGTTGGTGACACAATACTGCATGATTCAGTAATGATTTCAGATGAGTCAGATAACAAAATTGAGTAGTTAAAACTCCGTTTGGCTTGGACAAAAATCTGAAATTTGCAGAAAGTCGGCTTCAGAAAGGTTTGATTCCCTTGACCTTGTCGGCTAATGTTGGGGACAGTTATGAGTGAAGTACCTGAAGGCCTTTACTACACTAAAGAACACGAATGGATTAGAGTCGAGGGAGACGAAGTTGTAATCGGAATTACCGACCACGCCCAAGATGCATTGACAGATATTGTTTACATCGAGTTACCTGAAGTAGGAATGACATGTGAAGACATGGGCGAATTTGCTGTTGTTGAATCTGTCAAATCTGCCTCACCAATTTTCGCTCCGCTGGCCGGTGAGATTACTGCGGTAAACGAGGAACTCGAAGATGCTCCAGAATTAATGAATCAAGAACCATATGGCGCAGGGTGGATTATTCGTATGAAATTGGATGATGTATCAGCAGTATCTGGACTGATGTCGCCGGCCGATTATAAAGCGGAAATTGGCGAGTGAAGGCCGAATGTTACACATCTATGTTGATGGCTCCTGCATTGGCAACCAGAATGTAGACGGCGACACTCCTGCTGGGTGGGGCGTAGTTGTAATTACTGGATCTAATGACCTTGGACGAGGAAACGGAGAAATTCTTGAAGAATTTAACGGGAAAGTGATTACTGACCCTAATGAAAATAAATTCATAGGGGCCGAGGTGGGCTCTAACAATACCGCTGAACTAACCGCTTTTGCTGAAGCCCTAAGGTGGCTACTTAGCGAAGGAGGGGATTGTGAGGTTATCATCAAGACAGATTCCCAATACGCAGCTAATCAAGCAACAGGCACCTGGAAAGCGAAGGCCAATCGTGAATTAGTAGCCCACGTACAATTGCTATGGAATGAAGTTTCAGAATTGAGGAAATTGTCATGGCAACACGTTAAGGCCCATAGCGGACATAGATGGAATGAGAGGGCGGACCATCTAGCAATAAGAGCTGCAAATGATGAAATGCCGTTATCTCTTTCGTTTTGGAAGCCTGGTCAGCGTTGAAGACGTTTGATTAGCCATTCTCTAATTTCTTCAGCCAAATCTTCTCTCCTCAATGCGTAATCTATCTGACCTTTTAACCAAGGTATCGGTAATCCTGAATCGTACCACTGGTACCCTTCTAATTCAACCCCAATCAGACCGCTATTATCCATCCAATGCTTTTGAATCGCAATAGACTGTAGTTCACCATATTGTTCAAAACTGTACTTAGAGAGTAAATCGCTAGTATCTTCTGTGAAGATGTATCTTCCGCACAAAACCAAATTTGTTGGGGCTGATTCTCGAGGTGGTTTCTCCACAATCTGAGTTATGAAATTTCCACTCATCGTTACAACGCCATAATCCTCGGGATTATGTACCGAAATTAGGCCTACACACGGTAACGAGGTCTCATTGAATTTCTCAACCAACTGTCTGCTAGCATTAGATGGCTTGTAATTACTTAAATCTGAATAGGAATCTAGCAATATGTTGTCACCAAGTAAAACCATGAACGGACCAGAAATTGAAGAAAGAGCGCAACTTAGTGCATCTCCAAACCCACGAGGAGTGTGCTGGATATGTATGAGAACTTCAACATCGCCAAAGGGTGAAATCAATTCACTGTTAATATCCGGCCGTGTTTGACTTAACCAGTTATTGTCTCCTAAAATTTGATCAAAATTCTTTGACGGCGAGGTGATAATGTGGAGGCGCTCTGCTCCCGCCGCAACGGCTTCCCTAGCGAGATGAGTAATCGCTGGGATATCGACTAGCGGTAGCATTTCTTTTGCGACTGCTGCGGTTGCTGGCAACATTCTCGCTCCAACCCCGCCGGCCACTATTACTGCGTCTCTAACCGCTGCCATACAGACCCTAACATGCCCATTGCTTTCAAGCGTCGCGGCCCACACGACCATTTATGTCGGCAAAGGCAGAGTGGAGAGGCTTTGCCGCCTTAGGTGCAATTTTGGTTGCAATCACATTCACAGACTTGTCACCAAAAGGTCCGTGGAATGACGCTACGTTTACATCTGGTTCACTAGGATTGACCGGACTTGGGCTCATATATCTCGCCTGGTTTAGATTGACATTCAATTCGAAAGGTCTGGTACCAACATTCGATTTGTGGAAAGACCCGGCGAGAACCTCTTCAACTGTAATTTACACTGGATTAGCTATTCTTTGTATCGCATACGCTATCGGTAGAATAGATTTCTTTCCTGAACCAGCAGGTCTGATTCTATCCTTAGTAGGACTGCTTGTTACCACTAATGGAGTCTATGTATGGATGTCGACAAAC
>MDTG01442395.1_pt1 | contig 14338 bp, 16 predicted proteins | sample 811421 | NCBI WGS metagenome assembly MDTG01 (sample SAMN05326645, study PRJNA326480) | marine metagenome | isolation source: seawater | place: Pacific Ocean: South East | collected 2011
TATTTACCAACATCAATAAGTGGTGCTAAAAAATTAGGATTTCCTTTACCGATGAACGAGTGGTTGAAATTGGATAATGTAAAAGATGTTCTTTTAGACAAAAAAACTTTAAGAAGAAATCTCTATGATAAAAATAACTTAAATGACCTCTTGAATAATGACAAAAAAGACACCTTTGATTTTTCTGGTAAAAGAATTTGGATGCTATTAAATGTTGAAATGTGGATGAGGGAGTTTCTTGACAAATAAAATTAAAAAAGCATTAATATTAGCTGCAGGGAAAGGCACCAGGATAAGAAGTTTGACTAAAAACAAGCCTAAGTGTTTATTAAGATTTAAAGGCAAAACGATTATTGAGATTTTGATTGAAAAACTTAGATTTGAAGGAATAAATAGAATTACTGTAGTAACTGGTTATCAGTCAAAAAAAATTAAAAGAAAATTAAGAAATTCTGTAAAGTACATAAATTATCCAAATTACAATCAAACAAACAATTTGCACACATTATTATATGCAAAAAAAGAATTAAACGAACCTTTGCTGTGCATTTTTTCTGACCTGTTATTAAGTCAAAAAATTATTAAAAAAATGGCTTTGAGTAAAAAAGATATTTGTTTAGCTATAGACACCAAGTCAAAGTTGAAAGGCACAATGAGAATAAAAAAAATCAAAAATAATATTGTCGATATTGGAGGTCATATTAAAACTAATTTTTCTGATGGTAATTTTATAGGTTTATCAAAATTTTCTAAATTTGGTTGTAAACTTCTAAAAGAGTCTCTTATTCGTTTTAAAGACTCGCATTATGAATTTTACTACACTGAAGTTTTAAATAGTTTGATAAAAGATAATTTAAAAATAAATTTTATTGATATTTCTAAATATCCATGGAAAGAAATAGACACAAAGAAAGATTATGATACAGCAAAAAAAAAATTTTTTGATTAATTATTATTTATGAAAAATAAACCTCCTATAATTTCAATAATAGTACCTGTAAAGGATCAAGAAAAATATATTGGGCGTTGCATTAGATCATTACTATCTCAAAGTTTGAGTAAAGAATTTTATGAAATAATTGTTATAGATGATGGAAGCAAAGATAAAACAGTTTATGCTCTTGAACTTTTTAAGAAAGATATAACAATAATTAAAAACAAAAAAAATTTGGGGTTACCAAAAGCACTTAATATTGGAATAAAAAAATCTAAAGCTACGTACATCGTTAGGGTTGACTCTGATGATTATGTTAATAGAGATTTTCTTTTAATACTTCTCAAATATTTAAGACTTAACAATTATATGGATGCTGTCGGATGTGATTATTATTTAGTTAATGATAACGAAAAAATTTTAAAGAGGATTGACTGTTCAAAAACCCCTATAGCTTGTGGAATAATGTTTAAAACTCATCAATTAATAGACATAGGCATGTACGATGAAGATTTTTTAGTTAATGAGGAAAAAGATTTAAGAATTAGATTTTTAAAAAAATATAAAATCGGGAGAGTTGAACTTCCTTTATATAGATATAGAAAACATTCAAATAGTTTAACATCTAACAAAGCTAGATCTAAAAAATTTGATAAAAAATTAAAGATAAAACATGAAAAAAAAAGTAAAAAAATTTTTAAATAAGATTAAATTTAAACCTTATATTATTGCTGAAATAGGTGTCAATCATGAGGGATCAATCATAAAGGCAAAAAAAATGATAAGTGAGGCCAAGTCAGCTGGAGCGAATGCAGTAAAATTTCAAACTTACAAAGCTAATTTATTAGCTTCAAAAAATTCACCAGCTTACTGGGATCTAAAAAAAGAAAAAACTAAAAATCAATATGAGCTATTTAAAAAATTTGATAGTTTTGATCAAAAAGAATACAAAATATTAAGTAAATATTGTATTAAAAAAAAAATTGATTTTCTCTCAACACCTTTTGATTTACCCTCTGTAGATTTTTTAAATCCATTAGTTCCATATTTTAAAATTGCATCTGCAGATATAACTAATCTACCTTTACTAGAAAAAATTGGAAAAAAAAGAAAAATTATTTTTTTATCTACTGGAGCTTCTAATTTAAAAGAAATTAAAAAAGCTTTAAATATTCTAAAAAAAAATGGTTGTCCTTTAGTTGTTCTATTGCACTGCATATTAAATTATCCAACTGATAAAAAAAATGCAAACTTGAATATGATCTTACACCTTAAAAAGAATTTTAAAAATAATATAGTTGGATATTCAGATCATACTTTACCAGATAAATTCATGCAAAGTATTACGACCGCATATTTACTTGGGGCACAAGTTATTGAAAAGCATTTCACATTTAATAAAAAAATAAAGGGTAACGATCACTATCACTCAATGAACAAAAAAGATCTAAAAGTCTTGAGAGAACACCTAGATATGATAAGTCTTTCTATGGGAAGAGCGAGTATAAAAAAACCCATTAGTTCTGAATTTAGATCAAGATTAAATGCTAGAAGAAGTATTACTTTGATACGTAATATTAAAAAAAATGAAAAAATCAAAAAAAATGATCTTATATCTAAAAGACCTGGCACAGGTATAAGCCCAATGTTTTTTTATAAAATTATAGGAAAAAGGGCTAAGACTAATTTACAATCTGATCATATTCTCAAGTGGAAAGACCTCAAATAGAAATAAATGAAAAAAAAAAAAGTGGTTTTGGTTGTTGAGGCAAGAGTGGGTTCAAAAAGACTGCCCAACAAATCTCTTTTATGCTTAGCAGGAGAACCTCTCATTTATAGGATATTGGAAAGATTAAAAAAATGTAAAAGAGTTGATAATATTGTTTTAGCCTCTCCCAATACTCCTAGAAATAAAGTTTTCAAGAAGATTGCTAAAAAAGCAAAAGTGTCAATGTTTTTTGGCGCAAATCAAAATATAGTCAAGAGACATTTACAAGTAGCAAAAAAATATAAGACCGATGTAATTGTTAGAGTTCCTGGAGATAATTGTGTTTCAGAACCCAAAGAAGTTGATAAAATTATCAATTTTCATTTAAATTTAAAAGAACGATCTTTTACATCAAATTTAATTCCATTTTTTAGATCTGGTTATCCTGATGGAATAGGAGCAGAGGTGTTTGATCACGCTACGCTTAAAGAGGTATCAAAAAAAAAACTCTCAACTAAACAAAAAGAATGGCTCTCAATAAATTTTTTTGATTATAAAAAAGAGAAAGTCATTAATCCAAAATTCTGTAATGTAAATACCCTTAAGTGCCCTAAAAGTTACAGAATGCCTAAATTAAGATTAGATGTAAATACTTTGTCTGACTATAATTTTATCAAAGATATTTATGATAATTTATACTCTAAAAAAAAATTATTTAGCATTAAAGATGTAATAAAATTTTTAAAAAGAAAAAAAACATGAAGATAATATTAATTGGAACATCGCCAGTTATGCTATTACAAGCATTGATACTTTCGCGAAAGTATAAAAATATTGAAATTCATGAAAAAAAAAATTTTATCGGAGGTTCTTGGAAGACATCAGACTTTTATAAAATTAAAAATATTGAAACAGGCACACACATTCTTGCTCCATGGAAGTCTTCTAAGCTATACAATAAATCTATTAATTTTTTAAAGAGAAGATTAAATTTAAGATTAAATAAATTGGTTCCACCTCCTATAAGGATTATAAATAAAAATATTTCCAAAAAAGAACTGAATAAAATTAATTACCATTATATCAAAGGCGGTTCTCATCAAATATTAGAAAATATTTACAAAAAACTAAAAAAAAAAAATGTAAAGATTTTTTTTGGTTCATTTATTAAAAAAATTTTAATAAATAAAATCGATAAAACAAAGATTATTTTTACAAATAAAAAAAAAATTTATGCTTCAAGAGTTTACCTACCTTATTTTATTGATATCAAAAATAATTTTAGATATAAAAAAAAAATTTTTAACACGGTACCAGAAATTAGAAATTCTTTTCATGTAGTAATAGAGATTTTGAATAAAAAATTTTTTTATAAAAAAAATTTTAGTTATATACAAGTAGCAAAATTTTCAAAATTTATTGATAGAGCTTCAAATTTAAAATTCTCAGGATTAACAAAAAAAAATAATCTCATATGTGTTAGATTGAATTATCTAGGAAAAAAAGAATTAAAAAAGAATAAAAAAAGATTAATTAAAAGATTAGTTATTGATTTTTCAAATTATTTTTACCCATCAAAATTTAAAATATATTCTGGACAAAAAAAAATTAAATTTAAATACAAAGTTTTTAATTACAAAACGTTTTATAGATCCAAAAAAAAGATTGAAAATCTTAAAAAATTTACAAAACAAAAGAAATGTAATTTAGTAGACACTAGAGAACTTATACAATATATAAGCAAAAACATTTCATTATTAGAAAAAAATGTATGAAAAATAAAGAATTAGATCAAATTTTCCTAGAAAGTGAAGGTGATAAATTTTTCTTAAGAAATGGACCACGAGTCAACCATTCAGTTTTTAAAGCTGTAAAATTCATAAAACCTAATGCAAAAACTGAAATTCTAGAAATTGGATGTGGGTGTGGATCAACATTAAAAAAAATAAAAATAAACTTTAAATCAAAAGTGTGGGGTATAGATACGTCAAAAAAAGCGATCGAATATTCGAAAAGAAAAAATAAACTTAAAAATACTTATAATGATAAATTTTTAACTTTTAAAAAAAAAAGTAATTTTCATATAGTTATAGCTGGTGGATTTCTCTACACTACATCTAATAAAAAAATTGAAAAAAGCATAAATAAACTTATTAAACTTACAAAGAAAAATTCTTATCTCATAATTTGGGATTATGATACTCCATTCAATTACACTAACCCTTATAAACATGATAAGAATGTAAAATCTTATAAAAGAAATTTACTTAATTTATTTCACAAATCTAGACGCAGGCTTTATTTAGTATCTAAGTATTTATGCTTAAAAGATGGAACTAAAATTAAGCATTTTAATAATAATACTATTACTGACAATATATTTGCAGTCATGATTTTCAAAAAGATACGTTAAACCAATAATTATAATAATTGAATTTTTTCTACTTTACAGACAATCAAGTGAGACGTATATTGTTCAAAAAATGAACAACAAAAAAAAATACTCAAATATTGATGAATTCAACCTAATGCGAAAGTTGAAAAAAAATCCAAATTCCACTCAAAGAGAACTTGCAGATGATCTTGGTTTTAGTCTCGGTAAACTAAATTACTGTTTAAAAGCTCTAAAGAAAAAAGGTTTGGTAAAAATTAATAACTTTAAGAATAATGAAAATAAAATTAATTATCTTTATATTCTTACGCCCAAAGGAATTTCTGCAAAGGCGCGACTAACAATAAATTTTATGAAGCAGAAAATGAGAGAATATGACGAATTAAAGAAAGAAATAGAAAAAAATTAGTTGTCAGTATTTAAAATTTAAGTTGAATGAAAAAAAAATCTTTCCTAGTCTTAACAGCAGATGAAACAACTTGGCCTCCAAATTCAAAAAAGGTTTTTTTTTTAGGCAAATGGTGTCTACTCAATGAAAGAAAAAAAAAATGGTCTAAGTATAGCTATAAATTAATAAAGTCTCAAAAAAAAACAAAGTTTACACTGCTTAAAGAGTTTAGTCATACTGAAAAGGTATATGAAAAAATTCTAAAAGAATTAGCTTTCAAACTTAATAAAATTCACAATACAAAATACTCTTTAAGAGCTTGGAGAATATTAGTTGGCCCATGGCTAAATAGATTTATTGCAATTGTTTTTAATAGACATGAAATATTAAAAAATTTCTCTAAACAGCACAATTTCAATAATTTTAGAATTATCAACGGAATTCAAAATAAAGCTTCTGCTTTCAATACTAGCGAATTTACCGACTTTACATCCCAAGATAATTGGAATCATTTTCTATTTTTAAAAATTATGGTTTTGATGACGGAGAAAAATAAATTTTATCATAAATTCAATTTTTATACAAAACAAAAAAAAAATATTGAACATAGAGATAGTTTTGTTAAAAAAATAAATTATAATAATTTATTAATAAAATTTTTAAAAAACAGATATGTTTTTTTCAATACTTATTTTAATAATAGACTTGATGTTATAAAATTAATAACAGGTTTAGGTGATATCCCATACAAACCGAATTTTAATTTATCAATTAAAAAAGAAAATTTTTCTAAAAATACAAGAAAAAAAATTCAATTTAAAAAAAGTAATAATAAAGGAATTGAAAATATAGTAAAAACTCTTTTACCAGATTATATACCAGAAATTTTTTTAGAGAGTTTTGACAATCTTAGAAAAACAGTAAATAACAGTAGTTTACCTAAGGATAGAAAAACTATTTTTGCTGCCAATGGACTTTACAAAGATGAAGTTTTTAAAATGTGGACAGCAAATCAAATCGAAAAAAAAGGTAAATTATTATGCGGTCAGCATGGAGGTACTTATGGAGTTAGTTTTTTTTCTTATGCAGAGAGTCATGAAAAAAAAATTTGTGATAAATTTTTGACGTGGGGATGGTCGGAAAAAAATAAAAAAATTTTACCTGCCTCTGCTTTTAAAATTTTAAATTTTAAAAAAATCAAACGAGTAGATTTTGATAAAATACTTTTAGTCTTAAATAGAAACGGTAGATACCTAATAGTTAATCAATCTGAAAGAATAGACAGTGAGACTGCAAATGAATATACAAATTTTATCTTTGATTTTCTTAATAAATTACCAAAAAAATATTTGAAAAAAACATTTATTAAACTTTACCCAAACGACAATGAATATTCTAATTCTATTGGTGACGTTTTAAAAAACAAGTATAAAGACTTAAATTTTATTGAGACGGGCGATTTAAAAGAAATTATTAATATGTTTAAATTAGTTATTTTAACAAACAACAACACCTCATTTCTTGAAACTATAGGTGTTAATAAACCTTGCGTCCTATTAGTAAATAAAAAAATAAGTTTTTTGAGATCAAGTGCATTTAAATATTATAAAAAACTGTCAAAAGTAAGGATATTTCATAATTCAGTCGATAAATGTATAGAACATATTACAAAAAATTTTGACGAATTATACGAGTGGTGGGACTCAAAAACTGTTGAAAACGTAAAAAAAGAATTTTGTAAAAGATATGCTAATACAGAGGACTCATCCTTACAAAAAACAATAAAAATTTTTAAAAATAATCATGTCAATTAAAATTATAAATAAAATTGGTATTTTAATAAATTGGCCTAGAGAAGTAGATATGTATGAGAATTTTTTGAAAATATTTAATAAAAAAAAATTAGTCTACATAATAAATGATGCACAAAATTATAAAAATGAAAGTCTAAACAATGTTAATAATATTAAAAATTCCTTATATAGAAAAAAATTAAAAAAAGTTTATCTTTCTAAAATATATAAAAGATCTAAATATAGATATTTAATAAGTACAGCTCTAGCTAATCCTAAAAAAATTACCTTTAATTCTATATTCAAGTTTTTTTATGGAAAAATATTTGGGAGAATTTTAATTACTTTTAAAATTAATTTACTTTTTAGATTAATTTTCGGTAGAGATTTTTCTGCAGGTGGCAGTGAAGCAAAAATTTACGAAGAATGGTACCCAGAGAGAGACCTAGGTTTAAACACAATTTTTTATCCAAGAGGATTAGATCTCAGATTAAAACATTTTCCTAATCCAAAATTTGAAAAAATTTTTGATATTTTTTTATGTTGTGGCTTACTAGATTTGAAATTAATTAAAAAAAAATTTAAGAGCAAAAAGTGTATTTTGATAGGTTATCCAAGGTATGATAAAGGGATATCTTTTTATCAAGCAAAAAAAAAAATATTTTCAGAGTTTAATTTAAGTAAACATAAAAAACTAATTTTTTGGTGTCCTACTCATATTGAGGAAAAAGAAGAAATCTTAAAGAATATAACCTTATGGAGCGAAAAAATTGTAAAACTAAAAAATAAATATAATTTACTTGTTAGACCTCACCCCAAATCTTTGGCAATGAATCAAAATTTAATACAAGATCTAAAAAAAATTGGTTTTCGTGTTGATGTAAAATTAAATCGAAATATGCATGAGCTATATCAAGTATCAGATTTAGTTTTGTGTGATTATGGTGGATCAGTTTTAAGTTCAATTTATTTAAAAAAACCCCTAATTCTTCTAAACTTGCCAAAGGAATATAGTTTTATTAACAGGCTTATTAGAAATGAAGCTTTAGATTATAAAATTAGAGATAAAGTGGTATCACTTAACTTAGATCAAGTTGATGATTTTAAGTTAAACAACATGATTAAAAGTACAATAAAAAGTCATAGTTCAAAAAAAAGCAACTTACTAAAAATAAAATATTTTGGAAATTTAAAAAAAAACAATAATCAAATTAAAGATTTTGTTAAAAAATTATCTAATAACACTTATAATTTATGAATATAAATAAAAACAACTTCACCGAAATAGAGGCCAGATTAAAAGAAGAGGCCACATCGAGACTGAACTATTCAGAAAATCAAATATACTCTAAGTTTAAGTCTAAAATTACAATAAAGCTTGCTTCGATTTTTGTATTTTTGTCTCTAAAATTTGAAATTAAACCAAATACAATAACTTTTATTTATATAGCAGCGGTATTTTTTGCTTTTTTATTAATTTCTTTTGGAACAAATAAATTTGTATTATTGGGGTTAATTATTTATTTTTTTAAAAATAGTCTAGATAATACTGACGGACATTTAGCTAGAATAACAAACAACACAACCCAACTAGGCCATATATTAGATATATGGGCTGGTTTCTTTTCGTTAATTTTATTCCAGATTTCAATATATTTTTATACCTTTAGTAATACCGATAATAAGTTTTATATTTTCGCAGCTATATTTATCTTGCTACTTTATTGTATTGATTTTAAAAAACACTATTTATCTTTGAAAAGTGAAAATTCTAATGAAAGTAAATCTTTCACATTAAGAAAAGATAAAATAAGTGAAAATTTTTCGCCAATATTCAAAACTCCAATTAAAATATTAAGTTTAATCGACTATGATGGAAGAAGCAGATACACAGATTTGGTAATTTTAATTATTTTAATTGAGATTTTATTCAATCAATTATTTTTATCCCATATTTTTTGTATTATTTGGTTTATTACTTGTGTAGGTAAATTTTCTTTAAAATTTTATTTAACAATTCAAAACTTAAAAAATGAGAAAAAATAAATTAATTTATGAATATTCAATTTAAAGATTTTAAAAAATATTTAAGTAGATTTTTTTTAAAGAAAAAAAAAAAAATACCTTTCTCATATTTTAAATATTTTGATAAGAATGAAAAAATTACGTGCCTAGAAACACATAAAAATAATGTTCATCTTTTCTATTTACATAAAAGTGAAGTTTTCAGAAAGTTTAGCACAACAAGAGAAGGAATTAAAAAAATTGACTCTGAAAATGAGGGATTAACTTGGTATTGTAATCGAACAAAAAACAATAAAAAAAGTGTAATTAAAAAATACTATAAAGAAAAAAATTATGCATTTATTGATATTATAAAAATAAAAGGAAAAATGATTAAACCGTGGGGATCGTTAGAAAAAAATTTTGATTTTATCAATCAAGTAATAAATCATTATAAAAAAATTTTTTATAAAAAAAAATATTCAAAAATACATGGAGACTTGACATTAGCTAATATTCTATTTTACAAAAATAAAATATTTTTAATAGACTGGGAATTTTATGGGGCAAATAAAAAAATCTGGGGATATGATATTGTTTATCTTGTGCTTTCTAGTATTTCTCTTCCATATTTAGCAAAAAAAAACTATTCAATAAAAGATACAGACAAAAAATTATTTATTATTTTATGGAAAAAATTAATCGATATGAATATAAATAAAAAATTAATTTATAATCCTTTTGATTACTTTAAAAAAGAATTGTCACAAGATAAATTTTTAAATTCAAATTCTAGATTATCAAAAAGGAAATTCTTCCCACTATACACACCTAAAATATTTCAAAAAAAAATCAAAAATATGATCGGGAGTCTAAAATAAATGAAAGTAGTTATTTTGTGCGGAGGTTTAGGAACTCGATTGTCTGAAGAGACGATTGTAAAACCCAAGCCAATGGTAAAAATTGGAAAAGACCCAATTGTGATCCATATTATGAATATTTATAAACATTATGGATATAACGATTTTATTTTAGCCTTAGGCTATAAAGGTGAGTTAATTAGAAAATATTTTAAAAAAATTAAACATGATTTAAAAATTAAGCTTGTTGATACTGGAAAAAAAACTTTAACAGGAGGAAGAATTTTAAGATTAAAAAAGTATTTCAAAAAAAACGAGAACTTTATGTTAACTTACGGGGATGGCTTATCAAACCAAAATATTAAAAATTTGATAAAATTTCATAAAAAACATAAAAAAATAGCAACGATGACTGTTGTAAGACCACCAGTAAGATTTGGGGAGGTAAAATTAAAAGGAAATAAGGTTATTAGCTTTAAAGAAAAACCAAGGAGCTCTGGAGGAGAAAAATGGATAAACGGAGGTTTTTTTGTATTTAATTATAATATATTTAAATTCATTAAAGGAGATAAAGTCATGCTAGAGAGGCAACCACTTAAAAACCTACAGAAGAAAAAACAGTTGGTAGCTTATAGACATACAGGGTTTTGGCAATGTATGGATACTCTTAGAGAAAAAATTTTGTTAGAGAGACTTTTTAAAGAAAAAAAGGCACCATGGATAAAATAAAAAAATTTTATAAGAATAAAAAAGTATTAGTTACAGGGGCAACTGGATTTAAAGGAGCCTGGTTGTGTAGTTGGTTATTAATATTAGGTGCAAAGGTTATTGGTACAGGTTTTAATCCAAATAAAAATAGAAATTTATTTTATAAACTCAATTTACATAAAAAAATAAAATTAAAAGTTTTTGATATTAGAGATTTTAAAAAAATTGAAGCGCTAGTAAGAAAAAATAAACCTGAAATTATCTTTCATCTTGCTGCTCAACCTTTGATTTACGAGTCTTACGTGAAACCCCATCTTACTTTTGATGTAAATATTCGTGGAACTTTAAATGTTCTTGAAATCACAAAGAAATTCAAATTCATTAAATCTTCTATCTTTGTTACTTCAGATAAATGTTATGAAAATTCCAATTCAACTAAGGGTTTTTTAGAAACAGATAGACTAGGTGGAAAGGATCCTTATAGCGCCTCAAAAGCTTCTGCTGAACTTTTAGTAAGATCTTACAGAGATAGTTTTTTTAAAAATAAAAAAAAATGTGGTATTTCAAGTGGACGAGCGGGGAATGTCATTGGAGGAGGTGACTGGTCGGAAAAAAGATTAATACCAGATTCAATAAGATCAATAATGAAAAATAAAGTAATCTTAATAAGAAATCCGAATTTTAATAGACCCTGGCAATTTGTGATGGAACCTTTAAAGGGTTACTTAATTTTAGCAATGAAACAATTTAAAAAGCCTTTTAAATATTCTTCAGCATGGAACTTTGGAACCGAACCACGCTCTATAACTAGTGTTAAAGTAATTGTTGAAAAGATTATTAATTTTTGGGGTAAGGGAAAAATTAAAGTAATTAATAAAAAAAGGTTTTATGAACAAGTAAATCTCCAACTTAATATAAAAAAAGCCAAAAAAAGATTAGGGTGGTCACCAACTTATAGCATTTCTCAGAGTGTCAAAGTTACCACGGACTGGTATTATCAGGTTTTGCATTTAAAAAGAAATCCTGAAGAAGTTACAAATCAACAAATAACCAACTATATGAATGAAAATTAAAGGTGTTTTAATTATTAAAAAACCTATTTTTAAAAACAAAAAGGGTAAAATAACTAAGTTTATAGACCGTAAGGATAAAATTTATAAAAAATTTGGTGAAGTATATCTTAATGAAATTTATAGAAATAAAATAAAGGGATGGATATGTCATAAGAAAACTTCTTCATTATTAAAAGTGATTATTGGAAAAGTGGAATTCAATTTAGTTGATAAAAGAAAAAATTCAAAAACTTATAAAAATAAAATAAGAGTAATTCTTTCAGATAAAATTAATAAAATTTTGAAAATACCTAATGGTGTTTGGTTTTGCTTTAAAGGAAAAAATAAAAAGTCGTTAATCATCAATTTAATTGAAATGCCTCATTCGGATAAAGAAACTATAAGAGAAGATATAATTTAATCTAAATATTAATTTTTTTTAAATTAGAATTCATGGCAATTACAAATGCCAAGATTAAAAAAATAAATGATGCATTCCCAGTTGTGAAAAAAGCGCCACTAGATCTTATTGGAAGTAGTTCTAGAAGAAAAGTTATAAAAACTGTAAGTAACATTTTTTTATATTCAGGATTTAAATTTTTTGTAAAAAACAAAACTTTTAAAGATTGAAGCAGTATTAAAACATATAAAGTGGTAAATATAAGCAGATTTAATATTCCATTACTAACCAAAATATCTAGATAGTAATTGTGTGGATGGTTTGTACATATATAAACCTTGTCATTGTCAGAGTTATCTTGGCAATATTTATAGTAATTTTTTAAACCTACGCCAAAAGTTTTATTTTCTTTGGAAAAGTAAAAAGCATTTTTAAAAATTATCAGATGTCCACTTCCTCTTTCACTAAATTCTTCAGATTTAGTTTTTTTTATTCCATTGTTGTTTTTATCTAGATAATTAAAAAATGTTTTTGCTATACGTTTTGTGTTACCTAGAAAAGAAGAAATATAATAATCTCTTTGTCTTTTATCAGCCGTATAATCAATGAATAATCCAGAAACAATTAAAGAAATTAAAATTGTAAAAATATATTTTTTTTCAAAAAAAGAAAAAATAATTAATCCAAAAATAAACAAAACAAAAGGCATTCTATTGCTTGAATAGAAGGAACTTGAGACAATTATAACTATGCTTAAAAAAAGTAAAAAATTTGAAAGAATTTTCTTATCTTTAAAAATGAGAGTAATAAAAAATATTGCGAAGAAAGAAAACCTTTGAATATAACTTCCTACAATAAGTTCATCAAAATAAACACCAGAGGGAGAAGAACCAAATTTTTGATAACCCAAAATATTATAACCATTAAAATTTTGGTAAATTGTATCTAGCCCAATAAATAGAGCAAAACATCCATAAAAGTAAAAAATAAATTTAAAATTAATTAAATTTTCATCAATGAGTAATTTTATAATCAAAACAAGTAATAAAAATCTAAGGAAAAATATAGATTTTAAAAAATTTCTTAAAAAATCTTTAGTTTCATTCAAAGCGTCATAATTTTTGAAAAAAGCAAGTAAGGAAGTAATAAATACCAAACTAAAGAAAAAAAATAAAATTTTTATAAAATAATTAGACTTAAAATTTAAAGAGTTTTTAAATTTAAAAATTAAACCTAGAATACAAATTAATAAGATATTTATATTTACAATTAAATTTCCTATAACTGTTGAGAATGGAAAAAAGCATATTAAAAGTGTAAATAAATTAGAGAAGTTTAAAATTTCTGATTTTTCGAATCTCATGTTATTATTTAGAAGTAAGTTATATAAATGCTTATTTCAATTATATAATAATGTTATATTTTGGGCGTGTAGTTCAGTGGTAGAACGCTACGTTGACATCGTAGAGGTCATAAGTTCAATTCTTATCACGCCCACCAAAAATCGTGAATTACACAAGCATTAAATGGTATTTACAATAAATTAGAAAAATATTATAAGACGTAGCCTGGTGATTATTGCGAAGGGGTATACCCGATCCCATTTCGAACTCGGAAGTCAAGTCCTTCAGCGCCGATGGTACTTTGTCTTAAGGCACGGGAGAGTAGGTCGTTGCCAGGCTAAAAAATTATGAAAATAGCAAGTTCACTTAAATCTATTAAAAAAAGAGACTTAAACTCTAAGCTTGTTAAAAGAAGAGGAAAGCTTTACGTTATAAATAAAAAAAATCCGAGATTTAAAGCTCGTCAGGGCTAGAAAAGGAAAGTACATGAAAGTTTTATGCATTCTTTATGATGATCCAAAAGGTGGAATGCCCAAATCCTATCCTATTAAAAGTATTCCCAAACTAGAAAAATACCCAGACGGCATGACATTGCCATCACCAAAGTCAATTGATTTTAATCCTGGAGATCTTTTGGGATGTGTTTCAGGCGAATTAGGCTTAAGAAAATTTTTAGAGTCAAATGGACATAAGTTAGTTGTAACCTCCGACAAAGATGCAGAAGGTTGTACCGCAGATAAAGAGTTAATAGACGCA
>MDTG01044476.1_pt1 | contig 14337 bp, 10 predicted proteins | sample 811421 | NCBI WGS metagenome assembly MDTG01 (sample SAMN05326645, study PRJNA326480) | marine metagenome | isolation source: seawater | place: Pacific Ocean: South East | collected 2011
ATAAAAGATTTAATGAAAGAGGGAATTCCGCATTTAATACATAAAGAAGCGTATCAGATAGAGAGTTTGAGATTTACACCAGATGGGAGGGTTGATAAGAATTCAATTAAAAAAGAGATAAAGGATTGGCTTGAAAACATAATAGAAATCCAAGAACGTCTGCTTAAGGCTGGAATGTGGGAAGACGGCAAACGCTTCGAGAGATTTATAGAGGAAAAGAATACAAATGATTCCCTAAGGAAGGATGTGGATGCTTTTAAAGTATACAAAGATACGGAAAGACACATTCTTAATACGCGCACAGCATTATTAAGTGTTGAAATGGACAAGAAATATTGGGGAGCAGCGACTAAACTAAATAATAAAGGTGAAGAAGTTGGACTAAATATATTCACTGCGGCTAATACAACAATAGAACAAAAGTTTCAGGGGCTTTTCTTGTTTTGGCTAAATTGTATAAATTTGACTGGTAAAATGTCTTTACAAGAAATTCAAGAATTTGTAAACAGTATGTTTTATAGAATGACTGTCGTACAGATGCGAGAATTAAACGGGAATCTTCCTATACAGCAATGGAATTTTGAGATGGTAAGAAGAGGTCTACGTGTAGGTTATATATCTGGAGCTGCAGTAATTGCTGCATGGGTTAGAATATTACATGACTTTGAGACAATAGAATTAAAAAACGAACAGATTCTTAAATTAAGTAAGTGGTGGTCCGAGATAGCGTCGCATGTGGATGATGGTACGCAAAAAGGGGGAGTAATATATGTAGACAATGAAAATGACCAAGATGATTTTTATTGTCCAATAACTTTGGAAGTTATGGAAGAACCCACTTTGGCTGAGGATGGTTTTTCATATGAAAGAGAAAATATTGAGGATTGGTTTAGAAGGAAAAAAGCGAATAATGAACCCATAACATCTCCTAAAACGGGAGAAGTCATGGGTGATAAGCTCTTTCCGAATACAACTCTTAAAAATATAATACGGAATACCCGTTTTGATAGAGAACCAACTTCAGATGTTAATACTCAAACAGAAGAAAAACAATTAGATACAACAGAGGTACAAACAGAAGAAAAACAATTAGATACAACAGAAGTACAAACAGAAGAAAAGAAGGTTGGTTCAATTGAGGTACAAACACCAAAAAGTGTAGTTGATGAAACATTAAAAGAGAATGCACTGGAAATAGTATTGGATAGAATAATTGATGATGAAATATTAGAAGAGGAAGCACTTGACAAAGTATCGGATAATATGATTGATGAATATATTGGTGATGAAATGTTGAAGACAAGAAAAAGCAAAGCCAGAGATAAGAAGAAAAGGCAAGAAAGGGCAAGAAAAGAGCGTAAACGTCAAGAAGAAGAATTGCGGAAGGCGAAAGAAGAAAGGATTAAAGATGCTACTGAAGCAATGAACACTGGCCTAGAGACTAATAAAACAGTATTAGATGAAGAAATTGCTGCTGCAAAAGAGTTGGAGTTGAAAAGAGCTAATAGGGATATGTATACGATTGATTGGAAAAATCTTATGGAACAATGTGGTTTAAGAGAGGATGGAAGTTTACCCGAGAAAATATCTGCAGATATTATAACTGATTTTTATGTAGAAAGTGCTCAAGCAGAATTAAATAAATATGGGGATAAAGATGGAAATTTTGTTGTAAATAGCGAAGATAAAGAGAGTAAAATTGAAGTTACACTGATTGGAGATGATGCTTTTCAGATAGAGAATCTGGAAGTTGGTAATGATGGAATTGTAAAGAAGGAATTAATTAAAAAAGAGATTGATGAATGGGGAATTTCTCTACGAGAACAGCTTGCGGAAGCAAAGGTTGGTGATGAATCAGCTGCTGCTGCAGCAAAACAGTGGCAAACAACAATAAAACACATTCGTAATTTACATAAAATGAATATATCCCAAGAAAAAGAAACCGAATATTGGGGTACAGAAAAAAAACTGGTTCCGAATGGCTATATGGCTCGTGGAATGGTGAATAAGAGTAATTCTTTAAACGAAATATTTAATGATGTATTCACTTTTTGGGTAAATATAAAACCAATGATTGATCAGATGGATAATGAAAAACTCGAAGAACTTGCTAGAAGTGATTTTTATTTAAATACAACAATAAAAAAGGTATATCCATTAACCAGTAGTTTGCCGATATCTCAATGGAATTTTGATATGGTTGTAAGGGGATTACGTGTAGGTTCAATATGTGCATCGGCCATGATATGTGCGTGGATTAGTAGATTAGCATTACACAAAAAGGGTTCTGCGGAATATAATGAAGAGATTCAGAAAATAGCAAAATATCATGCTATGATAACAGAAGCTTATAATGGAGTAAAGGATAAAAAGCAGGAACTGTTGGGTATGGTTAAAGAGCAAGGTGATTTAATAGACAAAGAAGCAGAAGCTTTGAGTATAGAAAAGAAGATATATGAACTTGAAAAGGAAAGTAAATCAAATTTGAGTATAAGTAAGAAATATGAAAAAAGGGCTTCTAATTTAAGTTCCAATATTGTATGGTTTGATATGTATCAAGCAAAAATTAGAAAACTTTTAGATAAAGTTGAAAAATCTTCATTAAGTAAAGAGGATGATGATTGGCTTTCAAAACAATTATCTTTAAGAGATTCAGCACAATATCAGAATTTGTATAAAGAGATTTTAAATAAGAAGATCCCACATACTACTTTAATTGCATATTTGAAAGTACATAATGAAGATTTAGATCTTAATAATTGTTTAACTCAAAATGAATGTGAAGATATTTTTAGTGATTTGGATATGTTAAAATATGTTGAGAATATGACGCCTCAGGGAAGAGAAAGTTTAATGGGTATTGGTATTAACCCTGAAAATATGATAAAATCTACGAGGGAGGTTGGATTTAAAGAAACTGTAAATGGATTGAAGAAAGAGATGGAATCATATATGGTTGAAAATCATGGTCGTAAGCCGAATACCGATGAAACCATATTGTGGGCGAATACTTTATATAATGCTTTAACAAAGGATGGTTATAAGGAAAAAGGTACTGAGGAGTCAAAAAGGTAAGAATGATTATTTAACATGTTCTTCAATTTTGTAAAATGTTTCCATATGTTTTTTAGCAAATTCTTTATATTTGTTGTATTCTTTTTCAGAAAAATTTTTGAAATTGGTGGATATATTTTGATATGTATCGTTTAGATTAAACATTTTTTCATCTTTCATAATTTTTTTAATACCTGAAAATTCTGTTTTTCCTAGATAATCACATCCTTTTCGAAATATACCTACAAAATAATCAGCTTGTGGTTGTTCATCTACTTGTGCAGGAAGAGCTACATCCATTTGTTTTTTAGTAAGTTTCTTAAACAAGAATAAACAGATTTCATTTTCATCACTATCTCTAAAAACAAATATGCCTTCGGTTTTGTTTTGTTTGATGTTGGAGGAGGTACTAATAGACAAAGATTCTTCCATTATGTGATATATATACGCTATGCTTAATATGAAATGAATATTTATAAGTATTCTTTCATCATTCCAACCCTTTTAGGACCTCTTCTTCCACAAAAATGAACAAATATATGTGTATCGGGTTTTTTATCAAAAGAATGTTCGCCACCTCTTTTTTCAACTACATAATCGTTCAATGATATATTATACATCTGATGTTCTATCAATTTATAGCATAATGCGGGTTGTTCCCAACAACCCAATACTTTATCCTCAGCTAATAGTTTTTTGTATAGTTCATATGTTTCATCAAATACATTTTTAACTTTCAAAGACGGACGAAATAATAATATTCCGGAACAAATACCGGGTTTTGATGTGAAATATGGGTCTTTGGTAATATTTCCTGAAAAACTATTACTTTTTTGAGTAACACTATTATATCCGTATACTTGTATTTGATTGTCAATAGAATTAAATGAAGGCAAGGGTTTAACAACAACAATATCAGTATCAAGATATAAGAAAATATCATTTGTATCGTAATTCTCTACATAATGAAAAAATCTGGTTCTTAAAACAGCTGACATCTTGTTGCTTCCACATTTAACTTTAATAACTTCAACATTAGTAAGATCAAAATCCAATTTTTCAAGAAATTGAGGTATATCGGTAAGTAAATAAATGAGATCGTGGAATTGTCCATTTTTTCTTAATGAATCTATACATATTTTCGCTTCTTTAAGATACTGCTTATCTTTACAAGCACATATGTAAATCTTCAACATAACATATACATATAAATATAATGTGTTGATTAATAATGGAAGAAAAGAAAGAGTCATTGCTGAAGGAAAACGAACCGTCTCTGTTTGTCTTGCCCCGGCGGAAGGGGAAGCCAAAGAAGAAATCTACCAACAGGGGGGCGCTCGTCCGGGATATAGATAATAAAGCTCTGATGGAGTTTATTGACCGAACCTTCTATAATTATGAAGAAGGTATTGAAGAATTAGATGAGATGGATGATTTATTAAAGCATTTGCGTATGGGTAACAGCAAAGAAGAAAAAAATAGTAAAAAGTCTCAAAATTTAAAGAAAGATGAAAAGAGTAAAAACAGTCAAATGTTCTCCGAATTTCTAAAAGATATAGAAGATGTATATGTTGACAGAGAGTCAAGTCCTATTAATCAGATTGAATTTGAAAATATATATGGAAAGGGTAGAAATTCGTTTCAACCAGTAGTGATTGAGGGTAAAGAATCTTCTCATTTTATAAAAGGTTTTTTGGTAATTCCAAAAGAAGAAATAACAATGGTTCGTAGTAATGAACCTGGTAAATATGAGGGAGTAATGGGTAACAAAGTTAAAAGTATTATACCAAACGCCCGCGAGGAATTGGATAGTGAGATCCGGTATGAAATGGATGATAATGAGATTGCGGATTTTCATTCAGATAAAGGTTCAAATTGGTCATTTGATCTTTCTGAAAAAGAGTTAGACCGTTTAAGCACAAAAAGTCCGGTTATAAAAGATATATCTGAAGTAATCGACGATATTGATGAAGAGACATCTATTAGATTAGCTGAAAGAGAAAAAAAGATTGTTTCTCCAGATGGACGTTCACATTCGAAATATAATCATGTGGGTCTGAATTTTGGAGGTTGGCGTTTAAGAAAGATGTAAAGTTCGTTTATAAATCATAAATTTTTTTTAGAATAAGGCTAAAAGAATGAAACAAGTAATACTGGTAACTTTATCAGGTTATACAGATTACAATATATCACTAATAGAGCAAATAAAAAAAACTTCTGATATAGATGTAATATTAGCATGGGATAAGAAGGGGAGTAAGGAAATAAAAGAAGATGGATTGAATATAATAAATAATTGTGATGAATTATTTAGAATATATGGGGAAAAAGTGAAGAATTTTAATGGTAGATGGGAAGATAATCCTGCAAAGTTGGGTGTATTACATTGGTTTTCTCAAAATGAGAAATATGATTTTATGTGGGTGTTTGAAGATGATGTGTATGTAAAAAATTGTAAAGAGTTTATAGATTGTTATTCGAATGAGAAAACCGATATAATTTGTAAACATGATTCTAAATTGCCTTTTTGGTATCCTGGGTATAGAGTTGGTGATAAAAGTTTACTAAGTATGAATAAGGAGTTTGTGTATTCGCATTTATATATAGTAAGATATTCAAAGAATGCATGTAAAAATATAATAAATGAGATAGTGAATTCAAAGGAAACGAATCATCATGAACTATGGATTCCATATGTGACGTTTAAAAAAGGATTATCGCATTCAAATTTTTTATCGAAACATTTATCGGGGTTAAGAACGAATCCTACTTCTGATAGAATGAATTCTTATTCAAGTATATCTTATGATATATGTCACCCATATAAACACAAACTTGTACAAAGCAATTGAAAATGAAGGTAATAATTGGATTGAACATATGTTTTTTAAGATATCCGTGTTGAGTAGTAACATTATATCCGCGTTTTCTGTAATAATTACGTACACCATTCCCTGAAATAACGGTAATATTTGAATATCCGTTGTATAATGCTATTCTTTCCGCATCTTTTAGTAATTTAGTACCAAATCCTTTGTGTTGGGAACCTTTAGATTGTCCAACACCGCTTAAGTCTCCATATACATGTAATTCGCGTATGAATGCACTATTTTTAAGTTCTGGAAATGTTGGTATGTTCGATTTTCTCCAAGGTATTCTAAGGCGAATGAATCCATAAAGGACTTTTTCGTCGCTTGTTTCATAACTGATGAAAATTTCAGTACCGTAGTTGGATTCATATGTGCGTATTTTTCGATAAGCCTCTTTGATTTCTTTACCTTTAACTTCACGACAACGAATACATTTGCAATTACTGATTTTAGATAAAGATTGTCTCATGTTTGGTTCTGAGCATCCTCCTTCTATATAACTGATAGGTATATCTCTAATAACTCTATTTAATCGAATCCATGGATGCATTCGTGTTTTTGCGTAAATGAGAACCTCTTTTAATTTTTCATCAGAATAAGGTTTATACTTACCGCTTTTGTACATCTTTTCATAAACTGACCATGGTACAACGGAGACAGGATATATTTTGATTTGGTCTGCTTGTAACAATGGGTTATAAAGGACTTCATCAAACATTTGTATATCTTTTTGGGGGTTGCTGCCGTATAGATTTGGCATAAGATGTACATCTAATTTGAAACAATTATGTTTCAAAAGTGAGATAGCATCTATAGTATGTTTAATAGAATGTCCTCTATTAGACATTTTTAATATTTTGTCATTAGTATGTTGTAAGCCCATTTGTATTCTTGTACAGCCAAATGAACGAAATTTGGCGATTTCTTGTAAAGTAATTGTATCTGGTCTTGTTTCTAATGTTAATCCAATGACACGAATTTGAGCGGATTCATTTAAGAGCATTTCTGTTTCAAGTGGGAATCTTTCTTTACGATTAGAATATATGGCAGTATTTGCGGCATAATATATGTCTCTTACAAATTCAATTTGATATTCATTTGGATATTCACTAAAAGTTCCACCTAAAACAAGTACTTCAAGTTTATCAATAGTATGTCCCATACGTAAATATTGAGAAATGCGTACATTAACTTGTGCAACACAATCATAGTTAACGGAGCATGCTCTTGCGACTCCTGGTTCTTCTGCTAAGTATGAGCGAGGTTGGGCGATCCAACCATTTTCTTCTCTTGCAGGTTCACTTGGACAATAATAACAATTATGTTTACAAGAAAACATTTGTTTTTTCCTCTCACCTGTTTTTGAGTCAGTATATTCGGGAAAAGCGTGAGTGAAAACAGTTACAACTAAAACTCCAGATTGACTTCGCATAGCTCTTTTTAATACAACTTTATAAAAGTTAGGTTCATTTAGTTGTAATCTCTTGTAGCTAGCTACAATATCAACTTTACGAAAAGTGATTTTATGAATTTTTTGAAATTCTCTCATTTTTTTCTCAAGATGTTTCCAATTGGTTACATTTAGATTCTCCTTGACAAAGTTGTCAATGGATAGTCTATTTTTAATGTCATCATATGCAATGGTATGAAGTTTATCAAAGCATGATATATCTTCTATATCGTGTGATATATTTGTACAAGACATTATGAATAGTATATTCTATTGTGTTTGACATTATTTAGATACCGACAATCATTTTTAGATAAAAATGATTATAACATAAATGAAATAGTATATATAAGATATAATGGACAAGAATCTGAAATTAATATGTAGTCAAAAGCAGGCTACTACGCAGATTGGGTTTACTTCATCAGAGTTTCAAGATAGTCTTGATGGTGAGTTTAAGGATTCTGTAAACGAGATGGCTATAGACAAAATTAGAAAAGATATAGAGGGTCGTTGTATTGGTTCTGGTTATGTTGTTCCGAATACTGTAAAATTAGTAGAGAGGGGCAGTATCTCGTTTCCACATGAAGCATTACAGTTACATTATTCTATAAAAGTAGTATATGAATATACTCTTTGTAATCCAAATCCCGGAATAGTATTAAATTGTAGAGTAGTAACTAAAAATCAGATTGGCATTCTAGGTCGTTTGAACAGTGATATATCACCTCTTGTAATACTTATACCTCGTGATTTATGTAATGATAGAAAAGAGAAGTTGAACTTATTAGATAATTGTAAGAAGGGTGATGAAATAAGTGTGGTAGTAGTAGCAAAAAAATTTGAGCAAAATGACAAAAAGATAACTGTTATTGCGGAATTGGAGTAAAGTTACTGTAGAAAGTATGTTTTTATGAGTAAAATTTCTAGGAAAAAGGATATAAGTTGAAAATTATTATTAATAATAATATATAGATATGTCCGCCAATGAATTAAAAACAGTTAATGTGAATTCAAAATTAAAGAGATACACTTTATTTCCCATACAATATCCGGAAGTGTGGAAGATGTATAAGAAACATTTAGCAGCGTTTTGGACTGCAGAAGAGATAGATTTAGCAAAAGACGTTGTAGATTGGGAAAAATTGAGTGATGATGAGAAACATTTTATTTCAATGGTATTGGCTTTTTTTGCTGGAAGTGATGGTATTGTTCTTGAAAACTTAGTTGAGAGATTTATGAGTGATATTGATATTCCGGAAGTAAGATCATTTTATGCCTTTCAAACGGCAGCGGAAACGATTCACAGTGAGACTTATTCTCTTTTGATTGAAACATTAATTCAAGATTATAGTAAAAAGAGCATTTTGTTTGATGCAATAAATAATTTTGAGTGTATTAACAAGAAAGCTCGTTGGGCAACAAAGTGGATTGCTGATGAAAAATCAGATTTTGCAGAACGATTGATTGCATTTGCTGCCGTAGAGGGTATATTTTTTTCTGGAGCATTTTGTTCAATATTTTGGTTGAAGAAGAGAGGTCTTATGCCCGGTTTGTGCTTAAGTAATGAATTTATTAGCCGCGATGAGGCTCTTCATACGGAGTTTGCTATTATGGTGTATCATCAATTTGCTAATAAGTTGGATTCCAGTAAAATTCTAGAAATTATAACAGAAGCAGTATCAATTGAGAAAGAATTTATTTTAGAGGCTTTGCCATGTAATTTAATCGGAATGAATTCTAGGTCCATGTCTGATTACATCGAGTTTGTTGCAGATCGATTACTTGTACAATTGGGATGTGCAAAAGTGTACAATAAAAAGAATCCTTTTGTGTTCATGGAAATGATTAGTATGGAAGGAAAAACAAATTTTTTTGAGAAAAGAGTATCCGAATATTCTAAAGCCGGTGTAAGTTCTTCAAATACAAATGTAAATGCTAATGTAAAATCGTTTAGTATTGATGCCGAATTTTAATAAAAAAAGAACCCTTCTTTTAAATTAAGAGGTTTTGATAAATAGTTGATTCTTATTATGGTTGCTCATGAAACGGGAATAATCATATTCCAAAACATATTTCGTCAAAGACTGGTATACGCCACAAACTTAGATACGAGAGTACATAGATGTAATGAAATCAGTGTCTCAATAGTAAAAAATGTACAAAATAATTTTTTAACAAAAAAGATAAGCACTAATGCGTATCATCTCTACACAACCAAATTAATACAAATTCATAAAGAATTGAGAAATAGTTGTGAAGGTAATAGATTAGTCAAAAGACATATTTGTGTAACGAAGGTGGAGTTAAAAATAAGAGATCTCTTAACCTATATTACTTGTTATGATTTAAGAACTCTTTTAAATTGGATAATGAATGGTTCAGAACATTCAGTAGTAGATAATCCACAAACTACCAGCTTTTCTGAAAAATTAGATTTTATTGAGAATGTATTTATACCAATACGATATGAGAAAAGTGTAGATGATATTATTACTGTAGAATCACCAGAAGATCAAGTAATAATTGATGCATCGGAAGAACAAACACGAGTAACAATATATGATTTTATAGAAGATGTTCAATATACAATTTATGGTAATTTCAAGAAGGATTCTATAAATTTGTCTAAAATGTATACATTTTACAATGATAAATATAATCATATTCTTGAAAACATATCCAATCTACATATCGATGATGATTTTAAGTATGGATTTTTGAAACAAATGCGAGTAGATGATATTGTTGGAAAATCTGAGGCTGACATTGCAAGTACAATATCGGTTGCATTTAGCAATGCAAAAGAATATAAATGTATGCCATTGAATATTCTTGTAGCGCATTTTATGAATGGAGATGTTGAATCTAAAGCTTATATGCTAACATTGCTGCTGCTTTACGAAACAAATACAAGATATGTAGCAACTGTATTATTTGACTTCTTAATGAATAGTGAAAATTCTTCAACAACTGTTCATGAAATATATTGTAATATGCATTGGAGTATTCAAAAACAGTTTGAATATTCTTATAGAAAGACTACAGAAAAAATAAAGAGTATGGAAATTAGTACTGATAAAATTCCCTATGATAAACGTCTACTAATATCAAATGCTCCAGAACAAGCAAAGGCAAAAGCAGTTGATAAACTGAAGAGTGTTAATTCATCAGAAGGTGGGGGTAAGGCACAACAATGGTTAGATGGGTTTTTAAAAATTCCTTTTTCAAAGTACAAAACTCATATTGTTATTGATGAATTAGACAAATTTAAGTTTACATTATCAAAATTACAAAATCAAATGGTACAAATTAAAAGATATAATGCGCTTAGTATATTTCCTTCAAATACAAGTCATAATATCACTACACTTGTATCAAAAATTAGAAAAATTCATAAAAATATTAATCCTGAAAAGCTGGATATAACAATATTTGAAAATGAATTGAATGAAAAACGAGAATCGGCTACATCATTTGACTCAAATGATTCAAGTAACTCTAATATATCTAATATTTCTAATATCTCAAATATTAGTTCAAATAATCGACTTAAAAATATGCCAAGCATAAAGATGTTAAGAGGTAGTTCCGCAAGCCCTACCTTTGGTAGGAGGGCAAGAATTAATGATGAAAGTGATTCATCATTTGATGAAAAAATATCACTTATAAATGGAACATTACAAAGGAGACGTACATATAGACCTGTTCCAAAAAAAATATTTGATGAGAGCGAGACAAATTCTGAATCGGACAATTCAAAATCAAAATGCTTTTTCTCCGAAAAATCATTGTATTTAGAACTGGAATCTTTCTGTAATAATTGGGATATATATGAAAATGAAAAAAGAGTTTATGTTTCAAATATTAAAGAAAAATTAGATGATGCTTGTTTTGGCCATGATGATGCTAAATTAGAAATTCAAAGACTTGTTGGTCAATGGATTAATGGTAATACAGAAGGAACGGTTATTGGAATACAAGGACCGCCCGGAAATGGTAAAACAACTCTTGCTAAAATGGGTATGTCAAAATGCTTATTAGATGCTGATGGTAAACCAAGACCTTTTGCAATGCTTACACTCGGTGGTAGTTCTAATGCATCTACACTGGTTGGTCATAACTTTACTTATGTCGGTTCAACATGGGGTAGAATAGTTGATATTCTTATTGAAAAAAAATGTATGAATCCAATTATATATATTGACGAAGTTGACAAGGTTAGTCGCACAGAACACGGTAGAGAAATCACTGGCATTTTGACACATCTTACTGACTCTACACAAAATGACCATTTTGAAGATAGATATTTTGCAGGTATACCATTTGATTTATCTAAAGCAATTATAGTAATGTCTTTCAATGATCCATCGTTGATTGATCCTATATTAAAAGACCGCATGCATATTATTAAAACAAACCCACTGTCTACACCCGATAAACTTCATATTATTAATAGTTATGTTTTACCATCAATGCTCGAAACAGTTGGATTCAGCAAAGAAGATATCATTATAGATAATGATACTTCTAAATATCTGATAGAATCATTCACATATGAAGCTGGAGTTCGTAAACTGAAAGAGCTTTTATATGAAATTATTAGAGAAATTAACTTACGCTCTATAGTTAATACCACCAAACAAAAACTACCATTTACTATCTCTAAAACTGTTGTTGATGAAATTCTTAGAAAAAAACACAAAATTCGCATTAAATCTATTCATTCGGAACCGAAAATTGGTCTTATTAATGGATTATATGCTACTGGTGCTGGTATCGGTGGACTCACCACTATAGAAGTTTTCAGAGCATACAGCAAAACCTTTCTTGAACTTATACTTACTGGAAGCCAAGGTGATGTTATGAAGGAAAGTATAAAATGTGCTAAAACTATTGCATGGAATTTAATTCCTAAAAATTTTAAAGAAAAACATTATAAGCCATCTGAAAAAGACAATAATGAAAATTCAAATGTTTTTGCCCTTCACGTTCATACTCCAGAATGCGGTACCCCAAAAGATGGACCATCCGCAGGAGCTGCAATTACACTTGCTATTCTATCACAGTTAACAAGTATACCTATCAGAAATGATGTTGCAATGACTGGAGAAATTGATCTGAATGGTAATGTCACCGCAATCGGCGGACTACAATCTAAATTTCAAGGAGCATTAAGAGCAGGTATTAAAAAGGTTTTGATACCATTCGATAATAAACCAGATTTAGACGACATCATTCGCGATGAACGTATTATTGAAATCACAGATACTAACGTCGATTTTACAGTAATAACGGTTGAACATATACGTGATATGATACCACATGTTTTAGTCAAAAACAAACTTAAGTTTATGAATTATACATAAACCATAAAAAAATGAATACTTCTTACTAATAAACAAGTAATATGGATTACAAAATACTTTTACTATCGCTATTAGCGCCTAATTATTTTGGACTTTATATTAAGCCTTATAAATTTGTACCATATACTCGTGCTGTTTTCAACGAAAATAAATCTGGTTCTGATGTAAAAAGGACTATATCTCATAAGAATATGAGTCCACAGGAATACGAAGATGCGTGTGATGATTTGAAGAAATATTATGATGATTTAGACGAGTATTATCGCGATTTGAAGAAACGATTATCAGATATTAATAAGAACGTCGAAGAAAATAAAAATAGTGAAGATGATGAATCTGGTGAATATTTGTTACCTCTTTAAGAAATTTATTAAATTATAATAGTTCTTTTTCTTCTAACTCTTTTTCAGCTAATTCAGCCCCTTTATCTACAGCTGATTCTAGTGTTTTGAACTCAGCATAACAAAAGAATATGCCAAATAATATACCAAGCATCCAACCAATACCAATATTTAACATATTCTTGTAAATTGCAGAACCACTTTCGAGAGATATTGATAAAAGTACTGCTAATATAGTACCCATTACACCAGTTGATAACATAGAACCTGCTTTTTGAAGCATTATATTTTCCATAAATAAGTATCCTACAACATAACCAAGAGCTAATCCATGTAAAGATGGACTATTGTTTAGAAAATGTTCTCCGGAATGTGGTGTAAATATCGCACCTACGAGAAAAGTAAATATAGCTCCAAATAAATATATACCGCGACTTGTGTTTGGTGACAAAAAGAATATAGCAAGTGGTATTATTATAATCGCCGCAGGTAAACTCTTAACAAAATATTCATAATTATCGGCATATTGATTAACAATTGAACGTAATGTTTTAACCATTCTTGATTGTGTAGACACATTAACTGGTTCTGCTTGTACAATTAAATCTGGTATACTCAGATCAGACATTATATATTGATAACATTTTTTTCTATGATTCTATATAATGGCCGAAGAAAAGGTAGCAGATTGGTTTGATGATGAATCTGTACATAAAGCTTTTGCTACTTTATTTACATATTATAATAATCACGAAGAATATAGTAGATCAAAGGCAGAGAAAAATTGGCTTGGCTCAGGAAATTTTTCGCCGACCGCAGAGGGACAAGCAACACTAACAGGACATAACCCCAAAGCAAAGGATGATCACACATCAGCTGAACCCATAATGATACTGCCTGAAAATCCGGATAATGCCGAGATTATTAAATACTATAATAATTATAGTTGGATATCTGGATTAAAAATGCCAGTTCAGGATGATGATAAAACATTTTATAAAAATGAATGGGAACATGTATTGCCAATTTTTCATCAAATGATCTTTGCAGGAGGACTTGCAGGATTTTCATATTGGGATATAACAGATTTCAGAAGAAATGAACCACTAAATGAACCACTAAAACTAAATACGAGTTTACTAAATACGAGTACCGGATCCGCACCTCTTAATACTTACATAGTTGACCCACTTGCTTCTAATCCACTAACCAGTTCACAGATTTATCATAGAATTAAACAAATATTAAATATA
>MDTG01317053.1_pt1 | contig 14336 bp, 27 predicted proteins | sample 811421 | NCBI WGS metagenome assembly MDTG01 (sample SAMN05326645, study PRJNA326480) | marine metagenome | isolation source: seawater | place: Pacific Ocean: South East | collected 2011
CCTCTGACTTAGGGGCCTCTTCCTTAGGAGAATCCTCTGACTTAGGGGCCTCTTCCTTAGGAGAATCCTCTGACTTAGGGGAATCCTCTGACTTAGGGGCCTCTTCTTTTAAAGATGGGGTATTCTGATTTAATTCAGAAGCACCTTCATTAGATGAAACATTAGCTCTTCTTGAACGACGTGTTCTTTTCTTCTTATTCTCTTGAACATTGTATATATCATTAAAATCAACAAGCTCAATTAAACACATCTCAGCAGCGTCACCTAAACGAGTACCAAGCTTAATAATTCTAGTGTAACCACCTGGTCTATCAACCACCTTATCTGAAACGATACTAAATAGTTCCTTAACAGCTTCTTTTTGTCTTAAATAACTAAAGCATATTCTTCTATTATGAGTATTATCATTTTTTGATCTAGTAATAACAGGCTCAATAAACCTTCTTAATTCCTTAGCCTTAGCTAGGGTAGTTTTAATTTTCTTGTGCATAATTAAAGAACTTGCCATATTTGCAAGCATTGATTTCCTATGAGAAAATTTTCTTTTCAGACTATTATTACGTTTTCTATGTCTCATTTATTTAATCTTTATCTAATTTATATTTACTTAAATCCATTCCAAATTGAACTCCCTTTGCATCAACAAGTTCATCTAATTCTGTAAGCGATTTTTTTCCAAAATTTCTAAATTTCATCAAATCACTTCTATTATAAGAAACTAAATCACCTAAAGTGTCTACTTCTGCTGCTTTAAGGCAATTTAACGCTCTAACAGATAAATCCAAATCTATTAGTTTCATTTTGAGTAATTGTCTCATATGAAGTGATTGTTCATCATACTCATCTATACTATTTGCATAGTCATCTTCAATTGAAATACGCTCATTTGAAAATAACATAAAATGATGAATTAAAACTTTTGCAGCCTCAGTTAAAGCATCTTTTGGATGAATTGAACCATCAGTTTGAATATCCAATGTTAGCTTTTCATAATCAGTTTTTTGTTCAACTCTAAAATCTTCCACAAAATATTTTACATTTTTAATAGGCGTGAAAATAGAGTCTGTAAAAATCGTCCCAACAGGTACGTCTTCTAGCTTGTTATCGTCTGAAGTCACAAAACCTCTTCCCTTCTTAATTGTAATAGTTAAATTTAAATTAACCTTTTTATCTAAATTACAAATCACTAATTCTGGATTTAGGACTTGGAAATTAGAGATAAATTTGCCAAAGTCACCTGCTGTAATTGTAGTCTGATTTGATATGGAAATGCTAACCTCCTCACTATCAGCATCCTCCACCTGCTTCTTAAACCTGATTTGTTTTAAATTAAGAATAATTTCTACAACATCTTCTACAACACCTTTAATTGCAGAAAATTCATGATCCACACCTTCAATTTTTATAGAAGAAATTGCAAAACCTTCTAAAGAAGACAATAAAACACGTCTTAATGCATTTCCAATAGTTAATCCATAACCTGGTTCTAAAGGCCTAAACTCAAACTGACCCTGAACTTCAGAAGATTCGATCATAAATACTTTATTTGGTTTGATGAAATTTAAAATTGCCATAATTGTAAAAAATTAATTTATTATTATTTAGAATATAGTTCTACTATTAGTTGTTCTTTAATATTTTCTGGTATTTGTTCTCTAGAGGGAGTATTAATTAACTGACCTTTCATAGAATTTGAATCCCAAGACAACCAATCCAATAGATTAGGCTGATTTGCTAGTGAATTAGTTACGGATTCAAGTGATTTTGATTTCTGTCTAACTGAAATAATATCGCCCATTTTAACAAGATAAGACGGTATATTTAAAACTTTACCATTTACCATAATATGTTTGTGTGACACAAGTTGTCTAGCTCCACTCCTAGAGTTTGCCAAACCAAATCTAAATACAATATTATCCAACCTTAATTCACAAAATTGCAATAATGCTTCTCCTGTAATCATTTTACTTTGGGAAGCCTTCTTGAATAAGTTAGAAAATTGTTTTTCTAAAATACCATATGTGTACTTAGCTTTTTGTTTCTCTGCTAACTGGTTTGCATAGTCAGATTTTTTTCCTCTCCTTGATGAACCATGTTGACCAGGTGGAAATTTTCTCTTCTCAAAGTACTTGTCTGGTCCAAAAATTGGATCTCCAAACTTTCTTGCAATTCTTGTTTTAGGTCCTATATATCTTGCCATAATTATTCAATAAATTTTAATTTTAAACTCTTCTTCTTTTTGGTGGACGGCAACCATTATGTGGTAAAGGTGTGACATCTACAATTTCTGAAACAGTAATACCAATATTATAAATTGCTCTAATTGCAGCTTCTCTTCCATTCCCAGGGCCCTTAACAAAAACATTAACTGTTCTTAGACCTGCATCATACGCAACCTTTCCACAATCTTCCGCAGCGATTTGTGCTGCATAAGGAGTATTTTTCTTGGACCCCCTAAAACCTTGTTTACCTGCTGATGACCAACTAATTACTTGACCACTTTTATTGGTCATAGAAATAATGATATTATTGAAACTGGAGTGAATATGCATTTCTCCATCTGAATCAACTCTTACATTTCTTTTTTTTGTGTTCTTTGCCATAATTTAAAATTTAATACTACTTAGTTGCCATTTTTTTGTTTGCGACTGTTTTCCTTTTACCTTTTCTGGTTCTAGAATTATTTTTGGTTTTTTGACCTCTAAGAGGCAGTCCTAGTCGATGTCTGATTCCTCTAAAACAACCTATATCAGTTAACCTTTTAATATTTAACTGAATTTCTGATCTCAACTCTCCTTCTATAGTATAGTTTTCAGCTATAATTTGGCGAATTTTCTGAATTTCATCGTCTTTCCAGTCTTTAACCTTTGTATTAGGATTCACACCTGATTTATTCAAAATATCTCTTGATGTATTTATACCAATGCCAAATATATATGTAAGGCTTATTTCTCCTCTTTTATTTTGTGGAATATCAACTCCTGCAATTCTAGCCATAATTTAAAATTTAAAGTTCATATTAACCCTGTCTTTGTTTAAACTTTGGGTTTTTCTTATTAATTATATACAGTCTCCCTTTTCGTCTAACTAATTTACAATCTGCTGTTCTTTTTTTTACTGAAGCTCTTGTTTTCATAAAATATATTTTAATATCTAAACGTTATTCTACCTTTTGTTAAATCATACGGAGACATTTCAATCTTAACTTTATCTCCAGGTAATAAATTAATATAATGCATCCTCATCTTTCCAGAAATATGCGCTGTAATAACATGTCCATTTTCTAATTCAACTCTAAACATAGCATTAGATAATGATTCTTTTACTACGCCATCTTGCTCTATTGATAATTGTTTAACCATTCTATTTAGTTTAGATGTTTTTCTATTAAATTAAATTGTGACAAAACTTCCGTTTTATCCTTTGTAACTGCTATAGTATATTCAAAATGAGCAGATGGCATACCATCTTGTGTTTCAATAGTCCACCCATCACTTTTCTGTTGAATGGCAGCAGAACCTAAATTAATCATTGGTTCAATAGCTAACACCATACCATGATCAATTTTTTCACCCATATTTTTAAAACCATAATTAGGAACTTCGGGAGATTCATGAAGTTTTTTACCTATACCATGACCAACTAATTCTTTAACAACTGAATATCCTTTGGATTCAGCATATTTTTGTATAGTATATCCAATGTCTCCAATTTTATTTCCATAAATTGCTTTTGAAACGCCTAAATCTAAAGCTTGCCTTGTTACATTTAATAAAGCTTGTTTCTCAGAAGAAATTTCTCCCACAGAAAAAGTATAAGCTGAATCACCGTAAAAATCATTCATAAAAACACCACAATCAACTGACAGAATCGAACCTTCAGTAATTTCTTTGTTAGATGGTATCCCATGTACCACTTCATGATCTTGGGATATACATAATGTGTTAGGAAACCCATTGTAACCCTTAAATCCAGGAACTGCACCATGATCCCTTATAAATTCTTCTGCCAAAGCATCTAAATACAAAGAAGTAACACCTGGTTTAATAACCTTAGCCAACTCTGCATGAGTACGTGATACAAGTATAGCACACTCTCTCATTAGTTCAATTTCTTCATATGTTTTTAAATAAATCATAATTACATTCCTGATCTACCTGATCTACCTCTTTTCATTAAACCATCATAATGTCGACTTATTAGTTGTGCATTGATCTGTTGTACAGTGTCGAGTACTACACCAACCATAATTAATAACGACGTGCCACCATAAAATTGTGCAAATTGAGGATTTACACCTGCTCTCATAGCAAATGCAGGTAAAATTGCAACAAATGCAAGAAAAAATGAACCCGGCAATACAATTCTTGACATAACGTTATCTAAAAATTCAGCAGTTTTTTTACCTGGCTTAACTCCAGGAATAAAGCCTCCATTACGCTTCATATCATCAGCCATCTGTGATGTATTAACAGTGATGGCAGTATAAAAGTATGTAAATAGTATTACTAGTATAGCAAACACTAAATTATACCAAAATCCTGAAAAATCGGAGAATGCAACCACAAATTGACTAGCCGCATTAGAAGTGGAAAAACCTGCAAAAGTAATAGGTATAAACATAATGGCTTGAGCAAATATTATTGGCATAACACCAGCGGCATTAACTTTTAAAGGTATGTATTGACGTACCCCTCCATACTGTTTATTGCCGATAATTCTTTTAGCATATTGGACTGGTATTTTTCTAACACCTTGAACCAACAGTATTGACAACAAAATTACTGCTAATATAATTACTAATTCGATAGCTAAAACAACAAGCCCCCCTCCAGAACCATTTATTTTAGTAACAGCTTCAAAAGCCGCAGACTGAGGTAAAGCAGCTATAATACCTATCATAATAAGAATTGAAATTCCATTACCAATACCTCTGTCTGTAATTTTCTCACCTAACCACATTGCAAATAGTGTACCAGTAACAAGTATGATTATACTAGACATCCAAAATGTTCCAGGAGACAACAAAAAGGCTTCTTCTGGAAGAGTATTTCTAAGATTAGCTATATATCCTGGTCCCTGCACACCAGTTATAGCAATGGTTAAATATCTGGTTAATTGATTTATTTTAGTTCTTCCACTCTCACCTTCTCTTTGTAGTTTCTGTATATATGGTACAGCAACACCCAACAATTGAATAACAATGGAGGCAGAAATATAAGGCATAATACCAAGGGCCATAATGGATGCTTGAGAAAATGCACCACCAGTAAATAGATTTAGTAATCCTAAAAGCCCGTCATCAGTTTGACTTTGAAGTGCTTGTAATTGATTAGGGTCAATACCTGGCAAGGTAACAAAGGAACCAAGTCTATAAATTAATATAAACCCAAGAGTTGTTAAAATCCTTGATCTCAGATCATCAATTTTCCAAATATCCCTTATTTTATTATATAAACTTCTCATAGCAATAAATTATTTCGAAGAACTTGATTCATTTTTTTGCTCAATTACATTAAACTCACCACCATTATCTATTATCATTTTTTTGGCTGACTCAGAACACCTGTGTGCTGAAATGCTTAATTTAGCGCTAAAATCTCCTTTTGCAAGTACCTTAACGGTTTCATGTTTATTTACTAATCCCAACTCAACCATTAATGCAAAATCTAACACATCTTTAATTTTTTTATTATCATACATCTTTTGGATATCACCTAAGTTCAAAGCTTGATAAACCTTTCTGTTTGGACTATTAAAGCCAAATTTAGGTACTCTTCTTTGTAAAGGCATTTGTCCTCCTTCAAATCCTTTTTTTCTAGAATACCCAGATCTAGATTTTTGACCTTTATGTCCTCTAGTAGAAGTGCCTCCCCTACCTGAACCTTGGCCTCTTCCAATTCTTTTACTTTTTTTAATAGATCCTTTTGCTGGTGTTAAATTTGATAAATCCATATTAAAATTTATTTTTCGATTATAACTAAATGTTTGATAGCATTAACCATACCTAATATTTGAGGTGAAGACACGTGTTCAACAACTTGATTAATTTTTTTCAAACCAAGAGCCTCCAATGTCTTTTTTTGTTTCATTGGTCTATTGATACCGCTTCTAATTTGTTTAATCTTTATAGTTTCATTCATAATACTATCCATTTAAAACTTTATTAACTGACACTCCTCTTATAGCAGCAACTTGATTCACATCTCTTAAATTAATAAGAGCATCTATAGTTGCCTTTACTAGATTATGAGGATTGGAAGAACCTTTCGATTTAGCTAAAATATCCTTAATACCAGCACTCTCTATAACCGACCTCATTGCTCCACCTGCAATTACACCTGTACCACTTGAAGCAGGACGGATATATACTTTTGATCCGCCAAACTTACCATGTTGATCATGTGTAATAGTACCATTAAAAATAGGAATACGAATTAATTGTTTTTTAGCATTATCAGTAGCTTTGTTAATTGCCAAGGTGACTTCTTTTGCTTTACCTAAACCATAACCGACTACTCCATTTTGATCTCCTACTACCACTATAGCAGAAAAGCTAAATGTTCTACCACCTTTAGTAACCTTAGTAACTCTTTGAATTCCCACAACCTTCTCAGTTAATTCTAAACCACTAGGTCTTACATGCTGTATTTGTAATTTTGATTTCATAAATAATTTAAAATTTTAATCCTTTTTCTCTTGCACCCTCAGCTAAGGACTTTACTCTCCCGTGATATAAATAACCATTTCTATCAAACGCACAATTTTGTACACCTTTAGATATAGCTCTCTCAGCTAACATATTTCCAACTAAACTCGCCTTTTCCGATTTAGTAACTTTTTTACTAGAAACATCTTGTTCTAAAGATGATGCAGCACATATAGTAGAACCATTACTATCATCTATTATACTAGCATAAATCTCTTTATTACTTCTAAAAACAGTTAATCTTGGAAAATCACTTGTTCCAGAAATAACACTTCTAATTCTACGTTTTATTTTTAATCTTCTTTTGTTTTTATTTACTGACATTTTTCTAATATCTAATTATTAACCTGCTGTTTTACCAGCTTTTCTTCTAACTTGTTCTCCAACAAACCTAATTCCTTTACCTTTATAAGGGTCATGCTTTCTAAACGACTTAATCTTTGCGGCCACTGCACCAATAAGTTGTTTGTCATAAGATTCTAATATAATTTTAGGTGTTTGTCCTTTTTCGGATTCCGTTTTTAATGAAACCTCCTTGCAAATTTCTAGGACAATATTATGAGAGTAACCCAATGACAAATCTAACTTTTGACCATTATTTGAGGCCCTGTATCCCACACCGTGTAATTCTAAAGTTTTCTTATAACCTTTGGATAAACCTTCAAACATATTAGCAATTAAAGACCTATACAAGCCATGTTTAGACCTAGTGTCTTTTTTATCATTTGGACGTTTAATGTGTATTAAATTACCATCTAAAGTGACATCAAAGCCCTTATCTAATTCAATAGACAATGTTCCCTTCTGGCTAGTAACAGAAAAAACCTGATTTGAGAAATCATAATTTACCGACTCTGGTATTTCAATAGGATTTAAACCAATTCTTGACATAATATTAACTTTTTATCACATTTATATTTTTAATAGACATGGCATATTACTTCACCTCCAATATTCAATTTGCGAGCTTTTTTATCAGTCATAATACCCTGAGAAGTAGATATAACTGCTATACCTAATCCGTTTTGAACTCGAGGCAAACTTGAAACATCACTATATTTTCTCAATCCAGGTGTGCTAATACGATCTATTCCTTTAATAGCAGAAATTTTAGAAATAGAGTTATATTTTAATGCTATCTGGATTATCTCATAACTTCCTGAATCATCAATTTTATAATTCAAAATATAACCCTGATCCATCAGTAACTTAGTAATTTCTTTTTTGATATTTGAAGAAGGTATTCTTACAACTTTATGCTGAGCAAGAATAGCATTTCTTATTGATGTTAAATAATTTGCAATTGAATCTGTTATCATAATAATATAATTTTATTTACCAACTAGATTTTTTTATTCCTGGTATTAACCCTTTATTAGCCATTTCTCTAAACATAACACGAGAAATGCCAAAAATTCTCATATATCCTTTCGGTCTCCCTGTTATCTTGCACCTATTGTGAAGACGAACAGGCGACGCATTTTTAGGTAATTTTTGTAAACCAATATTATCACCAGCTTCTTTTAGAGCTGCTCTTTTCTTAGCATACTTTTCTACTAATTTTTGACGTTTAACCTCTCGGGCTTTCATGGATTCTTTAGCCATAATACTTATTTTTTATTTTTTTTAAACGGTAGTCCTAATGCAGTTAATAATGCTAAACCTTCTTCATCTGATCTAGCAGAAGTAACAAATGTAATATCCATACCTGTTATCTTTTTTACTTCATCTACTTTAATTTCTGGAAAAATAATTTGCTCCTTAATACCCAGAGTATAATTACCACGTCCATCAAATCCACTTGCGTTAATGCCTTGGAAATCTCTAACACCAGGTAATGATACTGATATTAGCCTGTCTAAAAACTCATACATTTGATCACGCCTTAAAGTGACTTTAACACCTACTGGCATTCCTTTTCTAAGTTTAAAGTTTGAAATATCTTTTTTAGATAATGCAACTACAGATTTTTGGCCAGTAATTTTAGTCATTTCTTCGGCTGCATATTCAATCAACTTCTTATCATTTACAGCTTGACCAACTCCTTGATTAATACAGATCTTATTTAATTTTGGAACCTGCATTACATTGGTATATCCAAGTTTTTCCTGCAACTCTGGGACAATCTTTTCGATGTATTTTTCTTTTAATCTAGGTTTATATGTTTTCATTTTAATAATTCTCCTGTTTTTTTGAAATATCTTTGTTTTTGACCAGTTTTAGTATCAAATTTTACACCAATCTTTGATGGATTACCTTTTGAATCTACTAGCATTAAATTAGAAATATGAATAGAAGATTCTTTTTTAATAATACCTCCATCTTGATTCTTTGCACTAGGCTTAGTATGTCTACTAACCATATTGGCTCCCTCAACAAATACTCTATTTTTATTAACTATCATAGCAATAACTCGTCCAACATGACCTTTTGATTTTCCTGAAATCACTTTGACACTATCACCTAATTTTATTTTCAACTTTACCATATTAGTATATAATTTATTCTATAACACTTCTGGTGCTAATGAAATTATTTTCATGTATTTTTTATCTCTTAATTCTCTCGAAACAGGTCCAAAAACACGGGTACCTCTCATTTCATTGTTTGTATCTAATAAAACACATGCATTATCATCAAATCGAATATATGACCCATCTGCTCGTTTTACCTCTTTTCTAGTTCTAACAACCACTGCTGATGTAACTTGTTTTTTCTTTACTGACCCATTAGGCGAAGCGTCTTTAACAGAAACTACAATCTTATCACCTACAGATGCATATCTACGCTTAGTTCCACCAAGTACTCTTATACAGAGCACTTTTTTTGCTCCTGTATTATCTGCAACACTTAATACTGATTCTTGTTGTACCATAATTATTTAACTTTTTCTAGGACTTTAACCAATCTCCAACACTTCCTCTTACTGATAGGACGAGTTTCCATTATAGAAACTTTGTCTCCTACGTTACATTCATTATTTTCATCATGAGCAACAAATTTTGAGGATTTTTTTACAAATTTCCCATACATTGGGTGCTGAACTCGTCTCTCTACAGTCACAACAATAGATTTATCCATTGATGTACTGGAGACTAAACCAATTCTTTCTTTTCTTTCTTTTCTCTCTAGCATTTTATTGTCCTTTTCGTTTATTTATTTCTGTTAAAACTCTTGCAATTTCTTTTCGTTTAAATCTTAATTCCATAGGATTATCTAAAGCAGACACCCTGTGATACAGTTTCATTTTACTTAATGATTTTCTATCTTCTTGTATTTTCTTTAGAAGTTCCAAATCAGTCATTTCATGAATAATATTTTTACTTGCCATAACTTATATATCTAAATCTCTTCTCTTAATAAACTTTGTCTTAATTGGAAGTTTTTGTGCTGCCAATCTAAGGGCTTCATTTGCTACATCAAAGGGAACGCCATCACACTCAAATAATACACGACCAGGTTTTACAACAGCAACCCAGTATTCAGGTGCACCTTTCCCTTTTCCCATTCGAACCTCCGCTGGCTTCTTAGTTAAGACCTTATCAGGAAAGATACGTATCCATAACTGACCTTCTCTTTTCATATATCTAGTTGCTGCAATACGCGCTGCTTCAATTTGTCTAGATGTTATAAAAGACTCTTGTAGTGCTTTAATGCCGTATGAACCAAAATTAATCAAAGCGCCACGTTGAGCATTTCCTTTCATCCGTCCCTTTTGGCTTTTTCTATATTTAGTTTTTTTAGGTTGTAACATCTAATATAATTTTATCGATTGCTTAATTTATTTTTTTCGTTTATTGTTCTTTGTTCCTCTTTGGCTTCTACTATTATTAGTAACAATTGTCTCAATCGGTGTTAAACTTCGTTTACCATATACCTCACCTTTACAAATCCACACCTTAACTCCAATAAGACCATAAGTAGTTAGAGCTTCTTCAATAGCGTAATCAATATCTGCTCTAAATGTATGAAGTGGGGTTCGTCCTTCCTTATACATCTCTGAACGTGCCATTTCCACTCCATTTAATCTTCCAGATACTTGCACCTTAATTCCCTCAGCACCCATTCGCATAGTTGACGCAATAGCCATTTTTACTGCTCTCCTATATGGATACCTTCCTTCAATCTGATTTGCAATATTTCGAGCAACTAATTTTGCATCTAACTCTGGTCTTTTAATTTCATAAATATTAACCTGGACATCTTTTTTAGTGATTTTCTTTAATTCTTCTTTAAGTTTATCTACTTCTTGACCTCCTTTACCAATAATGATACCGGGACGAGATGTGCTAATTGTTATGGTAATAATCTTTAATGTTCTTTCTATAATAATTTTAGAAACACTAGCTTTAGAAAGTCTAGCATTAATATATTTTCTAATTTTATAATCTTCTAGAATTCTGTCACCAAAATCCTTTCCTCCATACCAAGCAGAATCCCATCCTTTTATAAAACCTAATCTATTACCTATTGGATTTGTTTTTTGTCCCATATTAATTATTATTTAAACCAATTATTAATGTTACATGATTTGATCGTTTTCTTATTCTATGAGCACGACCTTGAGGAGCAGTTTGTAATCTTTTTAACATTCTTCCTGAATCTACAAAAGCTGATTTTACAATCACATCTAAATCACTGATGCTCGAATCTGTGTATTTCATTTCCCAATTTGCCATAGCAGATAACAGTAATTTCTCAAGTCTTATAGAGGCTTCCTTAGGACTATGCTTCAATAAAACAAGTGCCTTATTTACTGCCAAACCTCTTATCTGATCAACTACTAATCTCATTTTTCTAGGAGAAGTAGGACAGTTCCTTAACTTTGCAATTGCAATTTTATTACTATCCTGTATAGTAGATGTAGAAGTATTTTGTTTTTTATCACTCATTGTATTCATAATTTATTATACATCATTATTTTTTCTTACCACCATGACCCCTAAAAGATCTTGTAGGAGAAAATTCTCCTAATTTATGTCCCACCATATTCTCAGTTACAAAAACTGGAACAAATTGTTTACCGTTATGTACAGCAAAAGTTTGTCCAACAAAATCCGGAATAATCATAGAAGCTCTACTCCAAGTTTTAATAACATTTTTTTTGTTATTTGAAATGTTTGTTTCAACTTTTTTTAAAAGCTTATAACTTACGTATGGTCCTTTTTTTAATGATCTTGCCATGTTTTTATTTTCTTCGTTTAATAATATATTTATTTGATGCTTTTTTCTTATCTCTGGTTTTAAAACCTTTAGCAGGAATTCCGTTTCTAGATCGAGGATGACCTCCAGAAGATTTACCTTCACCACCACCCATGGGGTGATCAACTGGGTTCATTGCAACACCTCTTGTTCTTGGTCTTCTTCCAAACCACCTACTTCTACCTGCTTTTCCAGATTTCTGTAATGCATGCTCTGTATTAGAAACGACTCCAATTGTTGCTATACAACTACCTAAAACCATTCTTGTTTCTCCGCTTGGCATTTTAAGTGTTACATACTTACCCTCACGAGCAACCAACTGAACACCAGAACCTGCACTTCTTGCGAAGCACGCACCTCTACCGGGCATGAGCTCAACATTGTGCACAGTAGTACCTAATGGAATTTCTTCTAAGAATAGAGCATTTCCATTTTCAGGCGGTACTCCTTTACCAGAAATAAGTTGATCCCCTACACTTATATCCTTAGGTGCAATTATATATCTTTTTTCACCGTCAGAATAAAACAGTAAAGCAATTCTAGCAGTTCTATTAGGGTCATATTCTATTGTTTTAACAATAGCTGGAACTCCAAACTTTTCTCTTTTAAAATCAATAAGTCTATATTTTCTTTTATGTCCACCTCCCAAATACCTCATAGTCATTCTACCGTCATTATTTCTTCCACCGCTTCTTTTTTTAACCTTAGTTAAATTCTTCTGCGGGCTATCATTAGTGACATCCTCAAATGTCGTGACAACTTTAAATCTCTGACCTGGTGTTAATGGGTTAATTTTCTTTACTGCCATAATTTATATGTTACTATAGAAGTCTATACTATTACCTTCTATTAATTCTACAATTGCTTTTTTAAATGAATTTTTCTTACCATAAACAACACCACCCTTAGTATTTCTACTTTTTATTTTTCCATAATAATTCATAGTTCTTACCGACTTAATTTTAACACCGTAGGCATCCTCTATTGATTTTTTTATATCTATTTTATTTGCGGTTTTAGATACAACAAATGCATACTTGTTCATTAAGTCTGTTTGACTTGTCATTTTCTCAGTTACTATAGGTCTAATAATAATACTCATAATTTAATTATTATTTATTTTTATATTTTTTAGTGCACTTTCAACAAAAATTATTTTTTTTGCATCTAAAATGTTATATACATTAATTTCACTCAATAAAACTACTTTTGTTTTTTGAATATTTCTAGCAGATAACAATACTGAATCATTCTTTTCAGATAATACTAACATACTCTTTTCCTTATCAACACCTAAATTGTTCAATAATTCTAAATAGCTTTTCGTTTTTGGAGTGTCAAAATTAAAGTCCTCTAAAACAAGAATGTTTTTTTCATTAGCCTTATTAGTTAATGCAGATAATCGAGCTAATAATTTAACCTTCTTATTAAGTTTACTATTATAGTTTCTTGGTTTGGGTCCAAAAACTCTCCCCCCACCCTTAAATAGAGGGTTTTTGATACTACCCGCTCTAGCTGTACCTGTACCTTTTTGCTTCTTGATTTTTCTTGTACTTCCAGTAATTTCTCCCCTTTCTTTAGTTTTACTTGTACCTTGTCTATTATTTGCTCTGTATTGCTTTACAGATAAATACACTGAGTGACTATGCGTTTTAACACCAAAAATATCTTTATTTAGAGTAATCTCTCTTCCTGTTTTTTTTCCTTTTATATTTAAAACTGGTAATTTCATTAATTTGTAATATTTATATAAGTATTATTCGCTCCAGGAACTGCACCCTTAAGTACTATTACGTTTTTTTCCGGAAGTATTTGCAATACTTGTAAGTTTTTTACTGTAACTTGATCTCCACCCATTCTACCCGCCATTCTCATGCCCTTAAATACACGAGCCGGATAAGAAGCGGCTCCAATAGAACCAGGAGCCCTCATTCTATTGTGTTGACCATGCGTCGCGTCCCCAACCCCTCTAAAATTATGTCTCTTAACAACACCTTGAAAACCTTTTCCTTTGCTGATACTAGTAACATCTACATATTCTCCCTCTTTGAATAAGTCTACTTTAATTTGATCACCTAGATTCAGGTTTACTTGCGATATGTTACCATTTTCATCAGTTGAGCTGAAATCTGAAAACTCTTTATATATTTTTTTTGGCAATGTATTAGCTTTTTTAGCATGACCTATTTGGGATTTAGTATTCTTTCTTTCTCTCTTGTCATCATAACCTAATTGTATTGAATCATATCCGTCCGTTTCAATAGTCTTGATTTGAGTAACTATGCAAGGGCCTGCTTGTATAATAGTACAAGGAATACTCTTGCCATCTTGGCTAAAAAAACTCCTCATTCCTATTTTTTTTCCTATAATTCCTGCCATAATAATTAAGCTTTTATTTCTACTTCAACCCCACTTGGTAACTCTA
>MDTG01036275.1_pt1 | contig 14334 bp, 11 predicted proteins | sample 811421 | NCBI WGS metagenome assembly MDTG01 (sample SAMN05326645, study PRJNA326480) | marine metagenome | isolation source: seawater | place: Pacific Ocean: South East | collected 2011
ATGAGCAGACTTATACCAAGTATTAAAAGCCTTATAAAAGAAATGGACATAAAGAAAAAAAAATTTAATAAAATTATTAAAATTGGTAGAACGCACACTCAAGATGCAACTCCAATTACGTTGGGCGATGAGTTTTCTGCTTTTAGCACACAAATTAATGCCTGTTTAAATAGGATTAATCATTCAAAAAAAGAATTAAATTATTTAGCACAAGGTGGCACAGCTGTTGGCTCTGGAATAAATTCACCTAAAAATTTTGATAAGGTTTTTTGCAAATATTTAAATAAAATTACAATAGACAGATATAAACCAGCTAAAAATAAATTTGAGGCAATCGCAAGTCATGATTCTTTAGTTAATTTTTCTAATAGTTTAAAAACATTATCAATTGCAATTATAAAAATCATTAACGATATAAGATTTTTGTCTTCAGGACCAAGGTCAGGAATTGGAGAATTATCTTTACCAGCAAATGAACCAGGGTCTTCTATAATGCCTGGAAAGATAAATCCAACTCAAATCGAAGCTTTAAGCATGGTATGTGCTCAAGTAATTGGGAATTGTACTACAATTGATTTATCTGGTTCTAGCGGTCATTTCCAATTAAATGCTTACAAACCTGTAATTGCTTATAATTTAATTCAATCATTAAATTTGTTAACTGATGGAATTAATAGCTTTAATAAAAATTGTTTAAGAGGGATTAAACCTAATAAAAAAAATATTGCTAATCATTTAAATAATTCATTAATGCTTGTAACTGCTTTGAATAAATCGATAGGTTATGATAATGCAGCTAAAATTGCCAAAAAAGCCTTTAAAGAAAATTTAACTTTGAAAGAATCAGCGATTAAACTGAAATTAGTTAGTGCAAGACAATTTGATAAAATCGTTGATCCAAAAAAAATGATCTAATTATATATAATCATAATTATTTTCATCAGAAAATAATGATCGTAGCAGTAAATTATTAAGGTAATGACCTGACTTATTTCCAAAAAAATAACCTTGTATCGGAGATCCAGCTAAGTAAAGATCACCGATTGAGTCTAGTATTTTATGTCTTACGAACTCATCTTTAAATCTAAGCCCTTCTTCGTTTAAAATTTTATCATTTCCAATAACTACTGCATTATCTAATGATCCACCAAGTGCTAAACCATTTGATCTTAAAATATCTACATCTTTTTCAAATCCAAAAGTACGCGCAGAAGCAATATCAGATTTATAATTCCCATTAATAAGCTGAAGTTGGCATGATTGTTTGCTAATTACTTCACTTGGAAAATCTATTTCAAAATCAATTGAAAATTGATTGTTTGGCTTCAATTCTACAGAGCTACTATCATTAGTAACTTTTACGTTTTTCTTAATTTTAATTATTTTTCTTTTCTTGTTTAGTATTTTAATAGGTATAGTTTCAATAAGGTCTACAAAATCTTTTGAACTTCCATCCATTATCGGAACCTCAGGACCATTAATTTCTATTTTTAGATTGTCGATATGTAAACCTGATAATGCACTCATTAAATGTTCAATTGTTGAAACACTTACTCCAGAATTATTACTTATTGTTGTGCTAAGTTGGGTGTTAGTTACATTTGACCATAAGGCTTCAATAACATTATTTGATTCTATGTCTTTTCTATAAAATCTTATACCAAAATCAGCTTCAGCTGGTAGCAACTTCATTGAAACATTGATACCTGAATGCAAACCAATACCTTTTATGGAAATAGCTTTTGATAATGTCGTTTGATTGTTGTTACTAGAAAGATTATCTATCATTTTAAAAAAGTGCTGATTTCAGCACTTTTATGGATACATAAATTTAATGATTTTAACAACTAACTGAATATTTCAAAATATTTCATGGTTTTCGATAAATATTAATTAGCTTGTCTCCTTAAAAAAGTGGGTATATCCAGAAGATCTTCCTCATTTTCCTGATTAAATTCCTCATCTAGTTCAGAATTATCATTATCTTCAGCATTAAATTCACTTTCTATATTTTCTGCATTTACGTCATTTTGTTGGTTTTCTAGAGCATTGTCAATATCATTGCTAGAATTTAATATTGGTTCAGCTTTTTTGGAATGCGAAGCAGATTCTTGAGTATCTTCTGTTTTTTCTGAAGGAAACGTATCAAATAGACTTAATCGCCTAACGCTTGATTCCTCAGCCTTAACATAATCTTTTGAAGTATTAATATCTACTTCAGAGGTATATGTTTCACTAGCTCTTATTTCAACTTCAGCTGGTAAATCTTCCTGTTTTATATCAACATTTTCATCAAGATCCTCTCTAGTTTCTTCAAAATTATTAGAGTTGTCTAATGATAAATTTGAATTATCTGAGAGTAATTCTTCTTCATGTAGTCCTTCATTACCATCAGTTGTATTTATATTTACTTCTTCACTTAAATTTTGAGATCTATTATCAATACTTACTTCAGAACTTGTTTCTTCTTTATTTATAGATATTTCACTTTTATATATTTCGTTATTAATATTAATTGGAGCAAAATTTTCAACAGGCTTATCTAAACTGCTTATATTAGCATCAATGCCAGTTGCAACAATACTTACTCTAACTAAACCATCTAATCTCTCATCACATGTAGTACCATAAATTATATTAGCATCTTCATCGACTTCTTGTTTAATTCGATTTGCTGCTTCATCAACCTCATATAGTGTGATATCCTTTCCACCAGTTATATTAATTATAAGTCCTTTAGCACCTTTTAATGATACATCATCTATAAGAGGGTTTGCTATAGCTGCCTCTGCTGCAGCGATTGCTCTTCCTTCTCCAGATGCTTCACCTGTTCCCATCATTGCTTTTCCCATTTCAGACATCACTGTTTTGATATCAGAGAAATCTAGGTTAATCATTCCAGGCTGAACCATTAAATCTGTAACACCTCTAACACCTGCATATAGAACATCATCAGCCATTTTAAAAGCATCTGAAAAAGTTGTTTTCTCATTGGCAATTCTAAACAAGTTTTGATTTGGAATAGTTAATAGAGTATCAACATATTGCTGAAGTTCTTCTATTCCTTTATCAGCTAATTTCATTCTTTGAGAGCCCTCAAAATGAAAAGGTTTAGTAACAACACCAACCGTCAAAATACCTTTTTCTCTTGCTAATTTAGCAATAACAGGTGCAGCTCCTGTTCCAGTTCCTCCACCCATTCCAGCGGCTATAAATAACATATGACTTCCATCAAATTTCTCAGATAGATCCTGAATAGCTTCTTCAGCAGCCTGTCTACCAACATCCGGTCTCATTCCTGCACCTAAACCTTTTGTACTGTTTAATCCCAGTTGTATTTTATTAGGACATTTTGAAATTTGTAATGCTTGAGCATCAGTATTTGCAATTAGAAAATCAACTCCTTCAAGATTGGCATTGATCATATTATTAACTGCGTTTCCACCTGATCCTCCAACACCTAATACAGTTATTTTTGGATGTAAATTTTCTTCTACATCTTGTATTGAAATATTAATTGTCATTTAATTCTCCGCCGTTTTAAATAGTTTCTAACGATTTACTGTCGAAACCGTCAATAAAATTCACTAGATATAGTATTATCTAAATATATTGATCAAGCCAAGTAAAAAAGCTTGAAATTCCCAGTTTTTTTGAAGAATTTGGCTTTTTTTGGAGAAAATCAATTTTATGTAAATTAGAGTTATATAGAATAGATCCAATAACATCGCAGTAATTTGGCTTGTTATAATCTTTATCTAGATGAAGATCATATAGTGGATTTGCAATCCTAGTTTCACTTGCAAATATTGTAGAAACATATTTTTCAATATTGTCAAGTTGGGAGCCTCCCCCTGTTATAACTACATTATTTAACTTTTTAAAACTAAAATTATTATCTTTTATTTTTTGCCAAAGCATTTCTAAAGTTTCTTCAATACGAGGTTTTATAATTGAATTTAAATAAGATCTCGTAATTTGTTTAAAAGCGTTTCTATCATCTGAAATAATTGGTATTTCAATAATTTCATGATCATCACTAGGAGATGAAATAAGTGATCCATATAGTGTTTTTAGTCTTTCAGCACTTGAAAGTGTTGTTGACACTCCTCTAGCTATATCTAAAGTTATATTATTACCACCTATTCCTATTGTATCACCAAATACATACTTACTATTTTCAAAGATTGAAATAGATGACGTAGAATGACCTAAATCTATACATATTGTTCCTAATTCTTTTTCATCTTTAGTTAAGGAGGCTAAACATGAAGACAAGGGGGATGGAACATAATTTTCAATATTGATTCTAAGTTTTTTTATTACAGATGATATATTTTCAACATATTTTTTTTGTAGCAAGATCTTATAAAAATAAATTTTAATATTATCAGAATAATTACCTAAAGGTGCTGAAAAATACTGATTGTTATCAATATTAAATGAGATAATATTGTTATATAATTCAAATTGATCTGAAGGGTTATTAAAGTATTCAGATTGATTAATTATTTTTTTTAAATGTAATTCAGATATTTTTTCATTATTAATTTTAATTTCAGAGTCATAATAATAAGATTTTGAATTTAAAAGGGAGATATTTAAATTAATAGAATTCAGTTTTGTTTGAGATTTTTTTTCTGTTTCTAATATTAAAAATTTGATCTGATCAAATAAACTTTGATGGTTTAGAATTACATTTTTTTTCATATTTGTTGTAGGAATACTTATCAAAGATAATATATTAATTTTTTGTGGATTTTTATAATCTGCAACAATGCATGAAATTTTTGAGTTACCAATATCTAAGCCTGCTTTTATCATTATTTATACGTAATATGAGTTTTATAAATATTTCTTAGGTCAAAATATTTTATATTATTTATCTCGGCTTTGGTAAGATTTTTTTCTATCTTTATAAAATTTTCAATAGAAATTTTGGGATTACTCTCAGACAATTTTAATATAGCACTATTATTTAGTATAATATTCCATCTTCTTTTATTTATATATTCTATAGCTTTTATACCGTATTGATTATCAAAATTTAATTTATTTAATATATCTAAAATTGATTTTGCATGTAAATTTGAAGAGGGACCAGTAAATACAATTAGTTTTTTTTCTTGATTTATATTTTTGTTAATCTCATCAATTATTTTACCATTAGTATCAAAATAGAATAATTTATTATTATATCCATATATTCCAATTGGTTTATATTCATCAATAAATATAAAAAGTGTATCCTTATAATTTGTACTTAAATTAACACTCCTAATCCAATTGTTTTCTTTTATTTCATTACTAATCTTATTAAGGGGTAATAAAAATATCGAAGACATATAGTAATTTTTTAATGTATTATCTATATATTCTTGATTAACTTTAATTAATCCAGTTACATTAAATCTAGTAAATTGATATTCAAATTTTTCTGAAAAAACTTCAATATTATTCTCTAAGAACAAAAAAATAATTTTTTTTTTTGTATAAAAAAAATAAATAGAAAAAAAAATTAAAATAATTAAAAATATATTAAATATAATTTTTAAATTAAAAAAGTATATTTTTCGCCTATTCAAATTTCTATTCATATTCAGTTAATGTTTTTTAATATTCCTAAAATTAAACTTTTAAAAGAAATGTTTGAATGTTTTGCTTGTTCAGGCAATAAAGAAACTGATGTTAATCCAGGTTGAGTATTAGTTTCTAAAAAATATAATTTGTTATTTTTTAAGTTTAAAATAAAATCTGTTCTAGCGATTGATTTACAGCCTAACAATTTATGAATTTTTATTGCTGAATTTAAACATTTTTTATAGTTTTTTATTGTTAAGTTTGCAGGTAGAATGTGCTTTGCATAACCTTTGGAGTACTTTGCTTGATAATCAAAAAATTTATTTTTAGATTTAATTTCTGTAACAGCTAGAGCTTCAATGTTATTATAAAAATTAATTGTTGATACTGTTAATTCTTTACCAGATATAAATTCCTCAACAATTATATCATTATGAAAACTGATATTTTTCTTATAGATATTAATTTCTTTGAGAAATAATTTTAAGTCATGTTTATTTTTTATTATTTTAATTCCATAGCTAGAACCACTTTTACTTGGTTTAATTACAAATTTTTTATAAATTTTTTTAAAGTATAATAATTTTTTTAGATTAAGGTCTTTTGAATTAATAATAGTAAAATTAGGAGTTAAAATATTATTTTTTGAAATAATTTTTTTTGTCAAAACTTTATCAAAGCATATTTTTGATGATTTAATACCAGAATGAGTAAATCGAATATTGTTTTTTTTTAAAATTTTTTGTATTGTACCATCTTCGCCAAACGGTCCGTGTAAAGCATTAAAACATATATAGTTTTTGTATTTAGATATTTTGTTTGAAAAATTTTTTGGATTAACAGTAAATGATTTATATTCTATATTAATTTTTTTTAATATTTTTTGAATTTCTCTAGAGCTCTTTAAAGATACTTCGTGTTCCTCATTAAAACCTCCTTCTAATATTAGAATTTTTTTTCTAATCACCAATAATTTTTACCTCCCAATCTAATTTAATATTAAATTTATTATAGACCTTTTCTATAATTAATTTTCCTAAATTCTCTAAATCACTAGCTGTTGCCTTACCATTGTTAATTATAAAATTAGAATGTTTTTCACTAACAAATGCATTTCCGTAGTATAACCCTTTACAACCAGCCTCCTCAATTAATTTTGCAGCATGAAGTTTTTCTGGATTTTTAAAAGTACTACCTGAAGTTCTATTAGTTATTGGTTGTGATAATAATCTTTGTTTCTTAATATTTTTCATTTTTTCTTTAATTTCATATGCACTACCATATTTAATTTTAAAAAATGCTTTAGATATTATTTGATTATTTTTTATATTTGATGATCTATATTTTAAATTTATATTTTTTTTTGTTAAACTTTTTCTCTCAAAATTACTGTATGTTTCTATTTTTTCTAAAACATTTTTTGTTTCAGATCCAAAGCAACCAGCATTCATTTTAATAGCTCCCCCAACAGAACCAGGAATACCACTAAAAAACTCAAAACCTTCAATGTTATTCTTATATGCAAAATTAGATAAACTAATATCATTAACACTTGCTCCAACCTCAATTTTGTTGTCAATTATATTTAAGGTGTTAAATCCTTTACCTAATTTAATAATTATACCGTCAAAACCATTGTCACGTATTAATAAATTAGATCCCGAACCTAAAACATAAAATTTATGATCATGTATTTCATTTAATATAATTTCTAACTCATCACTATTTTCAACTAAAATATAAATTTTTGCACTACCACCCGTTCTGAACCAAGTTAATTTACCAATATTATAATCAAAATAAAATTTACTTTTTAATTTTTTTAAAATTGTAAATAAATTATTCTGCATTATTTATTATAAAATTTTTTTGCTAAATTTGATATAGATCCAGCCCCCATGAATATTATAGTATTTTTATTCAATGTTTTATTATTTAATAATTTGTTAATTTCGTTAAATTTTTTTAAATATACAATGTTTTTATTATACCTATGTGACTTAATATATAAATCTTTTGATGTAGCTCCTTTAATTAACTTTTCTCCGGCAGAGTAAGTGTCCAACAAAATCAAAAAATTAATTTTACTGAACACTCTAACAAATTCATTCATTAAAACTTTAGTTCTAGTATAGCGGTGAGGTTGAAAAATAACAACAATATCATTATTCAAATTTCTTGCTGCATTTAGAGTAGCTTCTATCTCTGTAGGGTGATGTGCATAATCATCGTATATTAAAGATTTATTTTTTTTTCCTAAAAAGGAAAATCTTCTTTTAACACCAATATATTTTGATAAAGCCTTATTTATCGAAATATTTTTAACACCAATAAGTTTACTAGCAATGATACTAGCTGTAGCATTAAGTATATTATGATCACCAATTGTATTCAAAGTAAATTGATGATTATTTAGATTATCAAATTTTTTATTTTTTGTTATTAGCTTAAATGATGTCTTATTTGAACTTCTGTTAATATCATAAATACGTACATCAGCATTTATATTTTTTATTGAATATGTTACAATATTTCTAGTTTTTATTTTTTTAACTAATAGTTTAAGTTTTTTATCATCTAAACAGACAATTGAAGTTCCATAAAATGGCAACATATTTATAAAGCTCTCAAAAGATTTTATTATATTTTTTTCTGATTTATAAAAATCTAGATGTTCAATATCTAAATTTGTTATAATTGAAATTTGATGAGGTAGTTTTAAAAATGATCCATCACTTTCATCAGCTTCAACAACCATCCATTTACCTTTTCCATATCTATTATTTTTTGAAAGTGAATTAATTATACCTCCATTTATTATAGTAGGATCTAACTTAGCTTGATTTAATATATTGCCAACTAAACTTGTTGTAGTTGTTTTTCCGTGAGATCCAGCAATTGCTATGGATTTTTTACTTTTCATTAATTCACTGAGCATATCTGCTCTAGATAGAATTGGTATTTTCTTGTTTATTGCTTCCTTGATTTCAGGATTATTATGTTTAATAGCTGAAGAATATACAACCGCATCTACTGATTTAATATTTTTTTTACTATGACCTAAGAAAAAAACAATTCCTTTTTTTTTTAATCTTTTAGTATTTTCGTTTAAAGTTATATCACTGCCTTGAATAGAATATCCCTTATCTTTCATAAGTTCAGCAATACCAGACATGCCTATGCCTGATATACCTATAAAGTGAATTCTAATTTTATTATCTTTACTATCCATTATTTATTAACCTATAAATTAAAGAATTAGAATTTTTAACTTTAATTTTATTAAATTTATTAATTAACAATTTTCTTTGCTGTGAACTATTATAAATATTATAAATATAATTCTTAGCTTTATTTAATTCATTTTTTTTCTCATTTATACTTATAGCAACATCAATATTAGTCATTATTGATGCATTATCGTATTGATGATTATCTTTTGCTGTTGGTAGAGGTATCAATACAGAAGGAACATTATAATTAATTAGATCTCTTATTGATCCTGCACCAGCTCTAGATATAGCAATTGAAGTATGATGTAATATTTCTTCAATATTATCAAAATAATTTTTAATAATTATTTTTTTTTCAATTTTTTTTAAATTATTTGATGTTTGAGAAATTAAATTAGTTGGACACTGAATTATAAATTTAGCATTAATAATTTTTTCTTTATTGATAATTTTAATAAGTTGTGTGGCAAATTCTGTAACATATTTTGATCCTTGACTTCCACCAAAAACAAAAATTAAAAAATTATTACCGAAAAAATCTTCGAAATTTTTATCTAAATATTTTGTTTTTTTTTCAGGCAAGCCAACAACAAAAGTTTTATCTTGCAAATTGTAACTAATTTTTGATTTTATATCAAAGTTTAAAAAAATTTTATCTGCAAATTTTAAAAAAAATTTGTTTGTCCTTCCAACTACACAGTTTTGCTCATGTATATAAATTTTAATTTTTAATATTGGTTTAAATAATACACACGCTAACATAGGAAAAAAAGATGCATAGCTTCCAAAAGAAACAACTATATTAGGTCTAAAAAAAAGTATTACAAATAATGATTGAAGAAAACCTATAAAAAGATTTATTAATCCAGAAAATTTTTTAATTAAATTTCCACTTAAATTTGAGCTATTTATTATGTTTATCTTATTGTCATAATTACTAATATATTTACTACCTCTTTTATCTAAGATTATTTTATACTCATTTTTTTTATTAAATAAATATTGTGCAAAATTTGAAGTGGGTAAAACATGACCACCCGTTCCTCCAGTTATTAATAAAAATTTTTTACTCATAAACTTTCATTTTTTTTATTCGTAAGAGAAAGCAAAAACCCAAAAAGTAAAGCCATTGAAATCATTGACGATCCACCATAACTTACAAAAGGTAATGTCATACCTTTTGTGGGTATTAAGCCTAGAGAACTAAAAATATTTATTAAACACTGTAAGCCAAAAGAGCAGATTAGACCACTTATTGCAATTATTTTATATGGATCTTCAGACTTAAGAACACTTAGTAACGTTCTCACAATTATCGAAAGAATAATTATAATAATTAGTAAACAAAATATAAAACCTAATTCTTCACCAGCTACAGCAAAAATAAAATCAGTGTTAGCATCTGGTATTCTTTCTTTTAAAATACCTTGTCCTGGTCCTTTCCCAAAAAATCCTCCATTCTGAAATGCTCTTAAACTTAAATCAATCTGGTATGTGTCAGACCCACCAATACCTCCCAAAAAAGAGTTGATTCTAGACTGCACATGATCAAAGATAAAATATGAGAATATTGAAATGCCTAAAATAAAAACCAACGCAATTAATACTAAGACTATGGATAGTCCCGCAACAAATAATTGACAAAAGAAAGTTGCCGAAACTAAGACAGTCATACCTAAATCTGGTTGCATTAAAATTAAAACTAGTAAAAGGAAAAAGGATATAAATAAAAAGGAAAGATAAAATTTTTTATCTTCAATAGATTTGCTTATACACCATGCAGTTAATATAACAAAAATAGGTTTTATTATTTCTGAGGGTTGAAGTGTAAAAGTGAAAATCTGTATCCATCTTTTTGCACCCTTAACCTCATAGTCTAGAAAAAGGATAAAGACCATAAGAAAGAATAATAAAATAAATGAAAAAAAAGAAATTCTTCTTACGTTTTTATTATCAACATCAGCTAAAATGAAAAGTAAGGAAATAGAAATTATAAAAAAATAAGTATGTCTATTAATAGAGAAATATTCATCCATTGAGTAAGAAAGTATTAAGCCCGTAAAACCAAGTGATAAAATTAATACAAAGTTTATTCTATCTACTGATAACCACCAATTTAATAAGTACTTCATAATTTTATAAAATTTTTTTTAACTAATTTATTAAAATCTAAACCTCGCTCTTCAAAATTTTTATATTGGTCGTAAGATGTACAAGCTGGTGCAAATAAAATATTAGATTCTGAATTATTTTTTTTTATATCTTTGAATAATTGTTTTGTTAACAATTTAAGATTTTTAAACTTTTTTACATATAAATATTTTTTGATTTTTTTTTCTATAAAATTTCTAGATCTTCCAAAAACATAAACACGCTTTAATCTATCTTTATATTTACCAAATACTTCAAAGTTTTTTTCTTTTGCGATACCTCCAAGTATTAAAAAAATATTATTATAGTTCACAATTGAATTTACAGATGAATTTATATTTGTTGCTTTACTATTATTAATAATTTTAATATCATTTTTATTAAATATTAAATTTGATCTAAATGGTAAACCTTTAAAGTTTTTTACTACATTAATAAAAGTATTCTCAGGTAATTTTAATAATTTGCAACATATATATGCTATCACAATATTTTGATTATTAAATTTACCTTCTAAATCTCTTGAAATATTATTAATTAATAATTTTTTATTTTTATTAAAATAATTATCTAAAATATAGTTGTCTCCCATATAAACATTTGCAGATTTATCTAAAATAGAAAAACTTATTTTATTTTTCAATTTATTTTTTAAGTATATTTTTCTTGAATATTTGTCATCAATTGAAATTAAATTAAAACCACTTTTAGAAATAATATTTTTTTTTTGATTTAAGTAATCATTTATATTTTTATATCTATCTAAATGATCACTAGATAAATTAGTAATTATTGAAATTTTTGTATCTAAATTCTTTACTGTTTCAAGCTGAAAAGAGCTTAATTCTATAACATGAAATTTGTAATTAACATTTGATACCAAAACGCTACATAATGGTTTACCAATATTTCCTCCAACGAATGTTTTTAAATTATTTTTTTTCAAGATATCTCCTACTAATTTTGTGGTAGTAGACTTTCCATTTGTGCCAGTTATTGCAATTATGTTTTCATTATTTAAATTTGAAATATAGAGATTGAGATCTCGTTTAATTTTTACTAAATTATTTCTATTTCTAAATTTTTTTTGCCTTAATGATATTCCTGGTGAAACATATATATTTTTAAAAATATCGAGATTATTATTTTTTGGATTAAAAAATTTTTCTTTATTAAATGTTTTTTTTAAATTTTTTATTACATTTTTGTTATCATCCCAAATTTTATACTCTTGGTTTTTTTTATCAAAAAACTTTGTTATAGAAATGCCTGATTTCTGTAATCCATAGACTAAATACATTTTATCTAATTCTTAAAGTAGCTAAACCAATTAGAGCTAAAACTATTGTTATTATCCAAAATCGTATAACGATTGTTGACTCTGCCCAACCTTTTTTTTCAAAATGATGATGAAGTGGTGCCATCAAAAAAACTCTCTTTCCCGTAATTTTAAAAATTAATACTTGGATAATAACTGAAAGTGTTTCAAGAACAAAAAGCCCTCCAATTATTGCCAAAAGAATTTCATGTTTACACATTATTGAAATTGAGCCTAAAGAACCTCCTAATGCAAGAGAACCTGTGTCTCCCATAAATACTTTAGCTGGAGGTGCGTTAAACCATAAAAAACCTAAGGCAGCTCCTATCAAAGATCCACAAAATACTGCTAATTCTCCAGTACCTGGAATATACTGAATAAGTAAATAATTTGAAAAAACTATATTTCCTGAAATATAAGCTATGAATGAAAATGACATAGCTACTATCATAACAGGGACGATAGCCAGGCCGTCTAATCCATCTGTTAAATTGACAGCATTGGCGGATCCTATAATTATAAAAGTAGATATTATTAAATAAAAAATACCAAAATCAATAATAAAATTTTTAAAAAAAGGAAATGTCATTGAATTACTAATATTTGGATTTAAATTTTGAATTATTAAATAAGTTATTATTAATCCAAATATAACTTGAAATACTATTCTAGTATGTGAAGATATTCCTGAGCTGGAATTATTAACAATTTTTTTATAATCATCTGCAAAGCCTATTATTCCAAAAATAAATATAGTTAAAATAGATATCCAAATAAATTTATTATCTAAATCTCCCCATAAAATTGTGGAAACAAAAACACTTAATATTATTAATAAACCACCCATAGTCGGTGTACCTTTTTTAGCAATAATATGTGATGAAGGACCATCATCTCTTATTGGTTGACCAGATGGTTGAATATTAATTAATTTATTTATTATGTAATTTCCAAAAATAAGAGAAAAAAATAGGGCAGTAAGAATAGAGGCACCAGCTCTAAAAGTAATATAACTAAAAATATTTAGAAAGCTAAAAAATGATTGATATTCTAAAGCTAAGTATTTTATCAAAACAAATTACCTTTTTTTAATAAATCTTTTGCAAGTTTATTTATTTCTGTTGAATTTGAACATTTAATCAAAATAATGTCATCTTTATGAATATTTTTATTTAAAAATATTTTTACATTTTTTATATTACTTAAATACATAAATTTATTTTTTGGATTATTCAATTTTCTTATAGATCTTCTATAGAATTCGCCACATAAAATAATAAATTTGAAATTAAATTTGTCTATATACTTTAACAAATCTAGATGTAGCTTATTTACATTTTTTCCTAATTCATTCATATTGCCTAATATTAATAGTTTTTTACTATTTGATTTATTTAATGCATTAAAATAATTGACACTTTGAACCATTGTATCAGGATTAGCATTGTATGATTCATCAATAATTTTTATTTTATTCTTATTAATAAATATATTATGAATTAATCCTCTTCCATCCACAGGTTTTAATTGCTTTTGAGAATTAGTTATAGTTTTAATATCTAATAAATTTTGGTCAAAAAAACTATAGCAAAACAATAAATTTATAAGTCTAAAATTTATAAGAGACTTAACTTTAATAACTTCAATTTTTTTATTTATAAAAAATTTTATTTGGTAATTATTTCTTTGATTGATTATATCTTTTATAAAATATTTTTTTGAAAGTTTATTAATATTAATAATTTTTAAATTTTTTTCTTTTTCTGCTTTTTTTAATATTATATTTTCTGAACTACTAGTAATATTTAAATAAATTTTTTTAATTTTATTATTATATTTTCTTAGAAAAATATCTGACTTTTCTTTAGCTATATTAATTTTTGATTTAAAATTTTGTAAATGAGTTGATTGGATATTAGTTATAAATACTTCAGAAGGTCTAACAATATTTGTAAGATATCTTATTTCACCAAAGTTATTTGTACCAATTTCAAAAATTGAATATTTTGAATTTATATTCATGTTAAGCAATGAAATAAATACTCCTAATTC
>MDTG01358697.1_pt1 | contig 14334 bp, 9 predicted proteins | sample 811421 | NCBI WGS metagenome assembly MDTG01 (sample SAMN05326645, study PRJNA326480) | marine metagenome | isolation source: seawater | place: Pacific Ocean: South East | collected 2011
CTTTCTCGGTGTGATCCGGGCACGCCGGATAGCCAGGAGCAGGGCGGATGCCTTTATAGGCTTCTTTGATCAGGTCTTCGTTGCTCAACTGCTCTTCCGGGTCATAGCCCCAGTAGTTCGTGCGCACTTGCTGGTGCAGCCACTCGGCGCAGGCCTCGGCGAGGCGGTCTGCGAGTGCCTTGACCATGATCGAGTTGTAGTCGTCGCCCGCGTCCTGATAAGCCTTGGCCACTTCCTCGGCGCCGATACCGGCGGTGGTAATGAACCCGCCGATGTAGTCGGTAACGCCAGATTCTTTTGGCGCGACAAAGTCGGCCAGTGACATGTTTGGCTTGCCGTCGGGCTTGATGGTCTGCTGGCGCAGGTGATGCAGTTTGGCTAACGGCTGGCCGTCATCGCCATACAACTCGAGGTCGTCATCGGCCACCTGATTGGCGGGCCAGAAGCCAAGCACGGCGCGGGCGCTGATGAGTTTCTCGTCGATCAGTTTCTTGAGCATTTCCTGGGCATCGGCAAACAGCGTGGTCGCGGCTTCGCCCACCACTTCATCGGTGAGGATGCGCGGGTATTTACCGGCCAGATCCCACGAGATGAAGAACGGCGTCCAGTCGATGAATTCGGCCAAAACCGACAGGTCGATGTCTTCGAGTACCTTGACCCCGGTGAAGGTCGGCACGGTTGGCTGGTAGCTGGCCCAGTCGAACTGCGGTTTCTTGGCCACGGCCTCGCTGTAGCTCAAACGCTCGGTGCGCGCGCTGCGATTGGCCGTACGCTCACGCACAATGGCGTAGTCGTCGCGGGTGTTCTGGACAAACGCGGCTTTCAGCTCCTTGGACAACAACTGGGTGGCCACACCCACGGCGCGCGAGGCGTCGGTGACGTAAACCACGGCGTCGTTCTGATACTTCGGCTCGATCTTCACCGCGGTGTGCGCTTTGGAGGTGGTTGCGCCACCGATCATCAACGGCAGGGTAAAGCCCTGGCGCTGCATTTCACGGGCAACGTGAACCATTTCGTCGAGCGACGGCGTGATCAGGCCGGACAAGCCGATAATGTCGCACTTCTCGGCAATCGCGGTTTGCAGAATTTTCTCGGCCGGCACCATCACGCCCAGATCGACAATATCGTAGCCGTTACAGCCGAGGACCACGCCGACAATGTTTTTGCCGATGTCGTGCACGTCGCCTTTAACCGTGGCCATCAGAATCTTGCCCTTGGCTTCTGGCTTGTCGCCTTTTTCCGCTTCGATGAACGGAATCAGGTGCGCGACGGCCTGCTTCATTACACGGGCCGACTTAACCACCTGTGGCAGGAACATTTTGCCCGAGCCGAACAGATCGCCAACGATGTTCATGCCGCTCATCAGCGGGCCTTCGATGACTTCGATCGGGCGCGCACATTGCTGGCGGCATTCTTCGGTGTCTTCGACGATGAACGCGGTGATGCCTTTGACCAGTGCGTGCTCAAGACGCTGTTGCACAGCAAAGCTACGCCACTCTTCGGTTTCGGCCTCTTTTACGCTGCCATCACCTTTATATTGGTCGGCCAGCGCCAGCAGAGCGTCGGTGCCGTTGGCGGTGCGGTTGAGCACAACGTCTTCAACAGCGTCGCGAAGCTCTTTCGGGATCTGATCGTAGATCTCCAACTGGCCAGCGTTGACGATACCCATGGTCAGGCCATTCTGGATCGCGTAGAACAGGAACACCGAGTGAATGGCTTCACGCACCGGGTTGTTGCCACGGAAGGAGAACGACACGTTGGACACGCCGCCCGACGTCAGCGCGTAGGGCAGGTTGTCGCGGATATAGGCGCAGGCGTTGATGAAGTCGACCGCGTAGTTGTTGTGCTCTTCGATGCCGGTGGCAATGGCGAAGATGTTCGGGTCGAAGATGATGTCTTCCGGCGGGAAGCCGACTTCATCAACCAGAATATCGTAGGAGCGTTTACAGATTTCTTCCTTGCGCGCCTGCGTGTCAGCCTGGCCGTCTTCGTCGAAGGCCATTACCACAACTGCGGCGCCATAGCGTTTGCACAGCTTGGCGTGCTGCTTGAACTGCTCAACGCCTTCTTTCATCGAGATCGAGTTAACGATGCCCTTGCCCTGAATGCACTTGAGGCCGGCTTCGATAACTTCCCATTTCGACGAGTCGATCATGATCGGCACGCGCGAGATGTCGGGCTCGCCGGCAATCAGATTGAGGAAGGTGACCATCGCCTTCTTCGAATCGAGCATGCCTTCGTCCATGTTGATATCAATCACCTGAGCCCCGGCTTCAACCTGTTGCAGGGCAACTTCGAGGGCTTCGGTGTAGTTATCTTCACGAATCAGGCGGGCAAACTTGGCCGAACCGGTGATGTTGGTGCGCTCACCGACGTTAACGAACAGCGAGTTACGGTCGATGGTGAACGGCTCAAGGCCCGACAGGCGACACGCCTTGGGAATATCCGGCAGCGGACGCGGTGGGTACTTGCTCACCGCCTCAGCAATGGCCTGGATGTGGCCTGGCGTGGTGCCGCAGCAGCCGCCGACAATATTCAGGAAACCCGCCGCAGCGAATTCTTCAACCACTGCCGCCATTTCAGCCGGGGTTTCATCGTACTCACCGAAGGCGTTCGGCAGGCCCGCGTTGGGGTGCGCCGAAACGTGGGTTTCAGCCTTATTGGAAAGCTCTTCGAGGTACGGGCGCAGGTCTTTTGCACCGAGTGCGCAGTTCAGGCCGACAGAAATGGGTTTGGCGTGGCGCACCGAGTTCCAGAACGCTTCCGTGGTCTGGCCCGAAAGCGTGCGGCCGGATGCGTCGGTGATGGTGCCGGAAATCATGATCGGCAGCTCGATGCTCATCTGTTCGAACACTTCCTGCACGGCGAAAATGGCCGCCTTGGCGTTGAGTGTGTCGAAGATGGTTTCGATCAGGATCATGTCCGCGCCGCCTTCAATCAGCGCGCGGGTGGCTTCTACATAGTTCTCGACCAACTCGTCGAAGGTGACGTTGCGGTAGCCGGGATTGTTGACGTCCGGTGAAATCGAGCAGGTGCGACTGGTTGGGCCGAGTACGCCGGCAACGAAACGCGGGCGATCCGGCGTCTCCAGGGTCTTGGCATCAGCTACCTGCCTGGCCAGACGCGCCCCTTCAAAGTTCAGCTCATACACCAGCTCTTCCATGCCGTAATCGGCCTGGGATACGCGGGTGGCGTTGAAGGTGTTGGTTTCCAGAATGTCGGCGCCGGCATCCAAATACGCTTTCTCGATAGCACCGATCACATCCGGGCGGCTGAGGATCAACAGGTCATTGTTGCCCTTAACATCCTGGCCCCAATCGGCAAAACGCTCACCGCGATAATCCTCTTCCTCGAGCTTGTAGCTCTGGATCATGGTGCCCATGCCACCATCAAGAACCAGAATGCGTTCTTGCAGCGCAAGCTTGAGAGCGTTAATGCGGGCGTTGGAATCAGACAAGGACATCGAGAGCTACCTGAGAAAAGCCAAAACAAAAGAGGCGCCATGATAGCAAAGTTGCGCCGATTTACAGCGCAATGACTTTTGCATGAATTCTGCTCATGTTGGCGAATTGGCCCTCGCGCCTTATAAGGCGCTAGAATCGGTGCGTCCGCTATTCAAGGAAAAGAAATATGCAGGCTCGCACACTGCTTAGTGCTTGTTTATCGTTCATCAGCCCGTTACTGGCGGCGCAGACGATCTCCTACACCGAAGACATCCAACCGATTTTCACCCACAGCTGTGTGGCCTGCCACGCCTGTTACGACTCACCCTGCCAGCTCAACTTGGGCAGCGGCGAAGGGGCCGAACGCGGCGCCAACAAGGTGCCGGTTTATGATGGCGGGCGTAAGAAGGCCGAGCCGACCAGTCGTCTGTTTTATGACGCCCATAGCGTTGCCGAATGGCGTGATCGCGATTTCTTTTCAGTGCTGGACAAGAACGGCAGTCAAGCCGCGCTCATGTCGCGCATGCTCGAACTCGGGCATGCCAAGCCCCTGCAAGCCAACAGTAAGCTGCCGGACGACCTCGATATCAGTATCGAGCGTAAGAATCAGTGCCCGGCTCCGGGCGAGTTTGCTGATTTTGCCGCCAAGTTTCCCGGCGTTGGCATGCCGTTCGCCGTTACCGGCTTGAGCGATGCCGACTACAAAACCCTGCAGGCGTGGTTGGAGGCAGGGGCGCCGGTAGATCAACAACCCCTAAAGGCCAGCGCAGCCGAGCAGCAGCAGGCCGAGCAGTGGGAAGCGTTCTTGAATGCCGAGGGAGACCGCGAGCAACTGGTCTCGCGCTGGCTGTATGAGCACACCTATCTGGCGCACCTGTATTTCAACGGTGCCGAGGGCGGTCATTTCTTCCAGTTGGTGCGTTCACGCACGCCGAGCGGTCAGCCGATCGACATCATTGCGACCCGCCGGCCCAATGACGACCCTGGCACCAAGGTGTATTACCGCTTGGCGGTGGTGCAGGACGTTATCGTGCACAAGACGCACATAACCCTGAGCCTGAATCCGCAGAAGCTGGCGCGGGTTAAAGAGCAGTTTCTCGGCGGTGACTGGAAGGTCACTAACATGCCAGGCTATGGTGGACTGCACCGCTCCAATCCATTCGACACTTTTGCTGATCTTCCGGCCGATGCGCGTTACCAGTTCATGCTCGATAACGCCGAATATTTCGTGCGTACATTCATCCGTGGCCCGGTTTGTCGCGGGCAGATTGCCACTGATGTGATTCGCGATAACTTCTGGGTGGTGTTCCAGGACCCGCAACACGACTTGTACATCACCGACCAGGAGTATCGCGAGCAGGCTACGCCATTGCTGGCATTGCCGGGGCAGTTCGATAACATCGGCGACATGGCAGGTCTGTGGCGCAATTACCTCGGCAAACGCAATGAATATGAAGAGCTGCGACTGGACAGCTACGCCGATGCGCCGCGCCCGAGTTGGTCGCACATCTGGGCTGGCAACGAGAATGCTTTGCTCAGCGTATTCCGCCAGCACAACAGCGCATCGGTGCGCAAAGGCCTGATTGGCGAGGTGCCGCAAACCCTGTGGTGGATGGACTATCCGCTGCTTGAGCGGACCTATTACCAATTGGTGGTCAATTTTGACGTGTATGGCAATGTCTCGCATCAAGCGCAGACCCGCCTGTACTTCGACCTGATCCGCAACGGCGCTGAACAGAACTTTCTGCGTTTGATGCCGGCGGACAACCGTGAAGCCATCCTTCACGACTGGTACCAGAACAGCGGCAAGATCAAGTTGTGGCTTGATTATGAAGGCATCGATACCGATACCCCGACCGCACTCAATCTGAATCCTGCCAAGCCTAAAGCCGATTTCGTGAGCCAATTGCTGACGCGTTATGACAGCCTCAACGCCAGCCCCGACCCGATCAACCGGTGCGACGGTGCACATTGCTCGCGGCAGGATGTTTCAGCCGAATTCCAGCGGGCAGAACAGGCCTTGTCACGGCTGACCAACAAGCCTGCGGCGGCGCTGAAGGTCATTGATCAGTTGCCCGAGGCGAGCATGATCCGTGTCGAACAGGCGGACGGCCAGCGGGTGGTTTACAGCCTGCTGCGCAACCGTAGGCACAGCAACGTCGCCTTCATGCTGGGCGAAGAGCTGCGCTATCAGGAAGGCTTGGACACGCTGACCGTTTATCCGGGTGTGTTGAGCAGTTATCCGAACTTCATTTTCAACGTCAAGGCGAGCGATGTACCGGTGTTTGTCAGCGCTCTGGAACATGTGAAAACCCAGCAAGAGTTCGAGAAAAACGTGGTTAAACAGTGGGGAATACGCCGCACCAATCCGCACTTCTGGGATTACTTCCACGACTTGACGGCCTACATCAGAGAAACCCAGCCGAAAGAGGCCGGGGTGCTTGATATGAACAGGTACAAGAACTTGTAGGAGCAGGGCGCGGGGCTGGTTGAATTCAGTGGGAGAATTCAACCAGCTCTGTACGATTCATTGGCAATGGCGTGATGGTGAAGGGCGTTTATTTGGGCGTCAGATCAATCAAGAGCAGATCGCGTGCAGTCCTTGGGGCGCTATGACGGAAGCCGCGATGCGGATTCCATCCTCCGGCTCGAAGTCAAACAGGCATATTTACCGTTCAATCCAGCCGGCCACTGCCTGATAAGGCTGCAGCTGCCCTGGCTGATTGATCCACGCAACAATCGCCTGACGCTTACCTTGCTCATTGGGGTACAAGCGTGTCGACCAGTTCAGCGGCTGTTTGGCCGCCACCTGCTGCAGCGACAACACAACAAAATCATGGTGCAGTAGTTTGCCGGCGTTCTCGCCGCGAACCACTTTGCTGTCCAGATCAAAACCCAAACGCGCGACATACGCGATCATGTCAGTTGGCGCGGTGGTTTGCGGCTTGAACGATAACTCGACGTTATCTTTGTCCAGCTTCAGGTCTAGCACTCCAACAGCCTGGCCTTTTGCGACGGGAAGGGTCTTGTTCTCGAACCAGCCACGCCACTCCTGTCCGGCGAGCATGAAGCCTGGCGTGTAAACCGCACGGGCACTGCCGATTTGCGCATAACCACGCTGGCGCGCGCTGTACGCTGGATTGGCGAAGCGGTCTGCCCAGCCGAGCTGGTCCCAGTAATCGACATGGAACGCCAGCGGTATAAAATCGCGCCACAGCCCCGGCTGATCAACAAGCTGACTCAGCCACGCCTCTGCTGGCGGGCATGAGCTACAGCCTTCAGAGGTGTAGACTTCAAGCAGCGCAGTGCTGGTTTCGCCGCTGCTGTAATGCACAGCGGCCGCGGAATAGGGCGCTGAACCCAAGGCCAGCACTGCAAGCAGCGACGAAAGGGCCTTTTTCATACAGGTTTTCTCGAATTGGATATACGTTTGATAGAGAGCGTGCTCGCGCGATTGTTACACTGAAATTAACCTGACTTTTTTACTCGGGCTTTATCCCGCAAGGCAGGTTGGCGTACACTGGTTGCATGTTTGTGAGGAGTTGCCATGAGCACTATTACTATTACTGATGCGGCACACGATTATCTGGCTGACCTGCTGAGCAAGCAGAGCACTGACGGCATAGGTATTCGGGTGTTTATTACCCAACCGGGTACGCAATACGCTGAAACCTGCATTGCCTATTGCAAGCCGGGCGAGCAAAAGCCTGAAGACACCGCAATTGGCCTGGCCTCGTTCACCGCGTGGATCGACGCTGTCAGCGAGCCATTTCTGGAAGACGCCGTGGTTGATTACGCCACGGATCGTATGGGCGGCCAGCTAACCATCAAGGCACCAAATGCCAAGGTGCCGATGGTTAACGAAGACAGTCCGCTCAACGAGCGCATCAACTATTACCTGCAAACCGAGATCAACCCGGGGCTTGCCAGCCACGGCGGTCAGGTCAGCCTGATTGACGTGGTTGACGAAGGCATCGCGGTTCTGCAGTTCGGTGGCGGCTGCCAGGGCTGTGGTCAAGCTGACCTGACGCTCAAAGAAGGCATCGAGAAAACCCTGCTGGAGCGTATCCCCGAGCTTAAAGGTGTGCGTGACGTGACCGACCACAGCAACAAGGAAAATGCTTACTACTAACAGTAAGCAGGCTTCGTTGATGTGCAAAAGGCGCCCCTTGAGGCGCCTTTTTGTTGGAAGCGTGCGGTTGTAGGCTGCTGCGCAAACAGCTGTGGGTTAGTAGTAGCACTCAATACGGTCACGGCCATTGCGCTTGGCGCGATACAGCGCGATATCGCTGCGTGACAGCGAAACTTCGACTTTATCGTCTGACGGTGTGATCGCTGCGATACCGACACTTACGGTCATGTGAATCGCCTGCCCGTCGTGGATCAGAGGGGCGTTTTTCAGCTCATCTTGCAGGCGCTCGGCGAATTTGGCGGCTTTTGGGGTATCGGCATTGCTGAGCACCACGGCAAACTCTTCACCGCCAAGCCTGCCAGCTGTGTCTGAGATACGCAGTTGGGCGCGCAGTAGTTTGGCGAAATGGCGCAACACCTGATCACCCACGGTATGGCCCCACTGATCGTTGATCTTTTTGAAGTGATCCAGGTCCAGCATCAGCAGGGCGGCGCCGTGCTCGGCTTTGCGTTGCACGTTGTTGAGCTCGGCTTCCAGCTGCACCAGAAACCAACGCCGGTTTGAAAGCTGGGTGAGTGAGTCGGTGGTGGCAAAGACCTGCAGTTCAGCCTCGATGCTCTTGTGAGGGCTGATATCGGCAATGAACCCGTGCCACAGCACGCTGCCGTCCGGCATTTGCTTGGGCCGTGCATCGCCTTGGCGCCAGCCCACCCCGCGGCCGGGAATCAGTACGCGGTATTCATAGTGCCAAGGCGTGAGATCTCGCGTGGTGCTGTCGAAGGAGTGCAGGTATCCCGCCAGATCCTGTGGGTGAATCGTGCTGCGCAAGGCGTGCGGATCGCTCAGCAGTTGTTCAGGGGTTATACCGAACAGCTCGTAGCTACCCGCGCTGACGTAGGTAAACCGCAAGTCTCCGTCGGCACTGCGTTGAAACTGGAAAGCCATTCCCGGAATTTCATCGGTGAGATCAGTGAGCAGATTGGCGGTTTTCCGCGAATGCTCACTCAGCTCGTGTTTGCAGGTGATGTCGGTCGTTGTGCCGACCATGCGCAGTGATTCACCTGCCGCATTACGTTCGACCACCTTGCCACGGCTGCATACCCACTTGTAGCTGCCATCTTTGCAGCGTATCCGGTGCTCAACTTCGTACTCACCGGTGCGATGTTGCAGGTGATCGGCTATGGTCGCTTTAACGTAGGCCAGGTCATCCGGATGCACGCGGGTGTAGCTTTCTTCGATGCGGTTGCCGATTTCATGGTCGGCATAGCCGAGCAATGCTTTCCACCCGCTTGAGTAGTAGATCTCGCCGCTGAGTACATTGCGGTCCCAAACACCGGTTCCGCTGCCGGAAATGGCCAGCACCATGCGCCGCTCACTGTCGCGCAGCGCTTCAAGTTCCTGCGCTTGGCGGGCGATTTGCGCTTCTTGCTCAAGAAACTGCGCTGCAAAGCGGGCGACGACCAGCAGGCTGGCATGTTGCGCCGCATCCAGAACACAAGGCTCGTCGTGCAGCAAACACAGAACCCCGAGTAACTCACCTTCAACCGCGCGCAGCGGGCAGGCCGCAATGAATCTCAGCGAAGGTGACTCGGCGAGCGCTGCACGGTTTATGCGGGCATCAGACTGCGCATCTGTAACGGTTAAAATGCCGTCGGTGGTGTTCAGGGAGGAGGTCAGGCTATTGAGCAGCAAAGCAGTGCTTACAGGGGCTCCGTCGAGCGCGCGGGATATCAGTTGGGCGCCTCTGCCCACCGATATCAGTGCGGACTTAAGCCCGAGCTGTTGGCGAAGAAGACGGACCATACTGCTTAATGGGTCATCGTTGGCGCTATCGAGCACCGCAAAATCACTCAGTGACTGCATTTACACTCTACTTCACCGAACAGAATTAGCCGGCGGACTATACGCGGGGTGGTAAGCCTGTAGTCTAACTATAGTGGCCCTGTGCTGTCATAGCCCGCAATCAATAATATCAAGTTCTTGTACGGCCCATACAGCGATCACTCAGGCTGTGATTTTAAAGTAGGAACCGACATGTGTAAGGCGTACCGATGATTGAGATGGACTGGCTTGTCAGTCATATGCAGCACAGCGATCGACTGGCGCAATGGTTGTATGAGCAATTCAGCTATGAATATGCCGGGCAGAGCCTGGACGAGTGGCAGACCGAGTTTGCCGATGGCCAGACCAATGGCGACTGGCTGACCCTGATTGCCCATGAGCACGGGCAGTTGCTAGGCAGCGCTGCATTGGCGACGAATGATTTGCAGCAGCGTGCAGATCTCGGGCCGTGGTTGGCGTGTGTTTATGTGGCGCCCCATGCGCGCGGGCGTGGCCTGGCGGCAGAGTTGGTGGCAAGGATTTGTGCAACAGCGCAAGCGCAAGGCGTTGAGCGCTTGTATCTGCACACCCACGACCGCCAAGACTACTACGCTGCGCGCGGATGGACGCCGCTGGAAAGTTTTCAGGCTTGGGGTTCGAGCCATTGCTTGATGGCCCGTGACCTCAGGTGATGGTTGGGTTTATGAGCCCGACAGCTGCGCTTTGCCGCCGCGTACCGGCCAAAGCATCATCAGTGCGAGGATAATCAGCGGCAGCATCCCGATATTCACCGCCCCCCAGCCAAGGCTGTTTATCAGTGCGCCCGAGGCGAATGAGGCGAGGGCGGCGACACTGCCATTGCTCAGTTCCATCAAGCCTTGTGCATGGCCACGTTCATGGGCTGCATAGCCTTGTGCAAGCAATGTGGTGCCCGCGACCAGCATCAGGTTCCAGCCGACGCCCAGTAGTACTGAGCTGATCATAAAGTACGCCTGGCCAATCCCGCTGAAACCGATGCCGGCACTTGCTAACAGAATCAGCGCGCCGAGCACCGCCACCGTCAGGCTGCCAAGTTTGTCGACCAAAGGGCCGGCAAAAAATGCGGGCAGGAACATCCCAAGCAAATGCCACTGAATTACCTGTGTGCTTTGCTCGATTGCAAATCCACACATCTGCATGGCCAGTGGCGTTGCGTTCATGACCAAAATCATTAAGCCGTGGGCGACTGCGGTCGTGGTTATCGCCGCCCGAACTATGGGCCGCGTGAGCAACTCGCGCATGGCGCCAAAGCCGCCGGGCGCGGGGGTAATGAGGCTGCCGCCCGCCAACTGCGAGAGAATCAGTCCGGCGCCTGCCGCCAACACTGCAACCAGCAGGTAGGCGCCGACAAAGGGTGCGCTGATCAGGGTTTTAGACAACTGCATCAGGCTCGGTGCAATCAGGGCGGCGACCACGCCACCGGCAATGACATAAGCTGTGGCACGGCCTTTTTCTGACTCACTCACAGCTTCCAGCGCGGCAAACCGATAGAACATTGAAGACGCCTGATACGCACCAGTCGGCAATGCGCCTAAGCACAGCAAGCTGAAATCCCCTAGCCATACACCCAGTGCGCTGATCAAGCCGCCAACTACACCACAGGCGGCGCCCAACATGAAGCCGGCGCGCCGGCCCCTGCGTTGCATGAACACCGATAACGGCTGTACAGCCAGTAAGTTTCCGAGCACCAATAACGCCAGCGGCAGGGTCGCGAGGATATTCAGCGGTGCCAGCTGCAGGCCGATCAGCGCAGTCAGGGTAATCCCGACCATCGCGCAACTCCAATACAGGGCCTGGCAAATAAACAGGCGCAGCACAGTGCGGTTTTCAAGGAGTAACATGGGTCTCAACCTTAGATTTAATCGTATTGATGCGGGCTGTTTTGCACCGGTAATCGGCACGTCATTTGGTAGCGTGGACGCGTGTGGTCGAGGCCGGAAAGCGCTGGGTTTTCTCGCTTGGGCGGCGCGGGCGACGCACCAGTTCACCGGCGCAGTTTGGGCATTTGCCGTTGAGCGTGGTCTGCGCACAATGCGCGCAGAACGTGCACTCAAACGAGCAAATCAGCGCGTTGTCGGCATCGAATGGCAGGTCGCAATCGCAGCATTCACAGTTAGGGCGTAGTTCGAGCATGTTGGCTCCGGGTACGGTCGGTTAAGTTGCTGATTAATGGCTGGCCAGTTGGCGCGCACCAAAGCGCTCGGCGTACTCTTGCGGGCTCACGGCCAGGTGCTTGTGAAAACTGCGGCGCAGGTTTTCCGGGTGGCCGAATCCTGCGAGCCGCGCGACGGTGCTGATTGATACATGGCCGGCGCCAAGCAGATTGCGCGCAGACTCGACCCGCACTTGCTCGACATAACGGCCAGGGCCGACGCCCACTTCCTGGACAAACAGGCGCGACAGCGTGCGCGGACTCATGTGCGCCTGCTCGGCAAGTGTCTCGAGTGAAAGGTCGGCGTTAAGGTTGTGCGGTATCCATTCAAGCAAGGCAGCAAGGCGTGGCACCCGGTTAGGCTCGGGCGTTAACAGGGCGCTGAACTGGCTCTGGCCGCCGGGCCTGCGCAAGAACATCACCAGCCTCCGGGCCACAGCCAATGCCATTGGCCGGCCCAGATCGGCTTCGATCAAAGCCAGCGCAAGATCAATCCCAGCGGTAACGCCCGCCGATGTAAACAGGTGCGCTGAGCCGTTGAGGTCTTGCGGGTCGTAGGTATGCAGTTGGTCCGCGCTAACTTCGACTTGCGGATAGCGGCTGCGCAAGGTGTCGATATCGGCCCAATGCGTGGTTGCCTTGCAGCCATCGAGTAATCTGGCTGCGGCCAGGATCAATGCGCCCGAGCAGACAGAACCAAGCCTGCGGATGTGCGGCTCGCCGTCCGCAAGCCAATTGAGCAACTGCGGGTTGGCACATTGCGCTGTCTCGCCAATTCCACCCGGTATCAGCAGTGTGTCCAGTGAGTTTGGCGGTGTGTCTGTCAACGCTTGATCGGCGACGATGGCAAAACCGGCCGATGTAGTTACCGGGCCAGGGTTTTGCGCCAATACGGTGATGCGGTAATACGCCGGCAAACCCTGACGCTGGCGCTCTACGTTGGCGGAGGCAAAGACTTGCAGCGGCCCGGTAACGTCGAGGCTCATGACGTCCGGATAGATCAGGCAGGCGATTGTTTTGAGCGAGTCCATTGGCAACCCCGAATGAGTGTTGGCAACAGTTTGCGCTCAGAGAGAGACTGGCAACAAGGTCAATAAACCCACAGATATTGCCAAGTACAGCGAATGAACGAGAGAGGGTGGAGCAGGGCGCGTGTGCGTTCAGGCACGCGCCCTTGTTGGCTTATAGCCACTTACAGCGCGGAATTACTCCGGCATGCTCCACGGGGCTAGCGTATAACCCTGACGGCTGAGTTCTTCGCGTGAGGCGATCAGCGCCTGAGCCAGTTGGGCCGGGTCACTGTAAGTCAGGCTCGACAGTTGGGTGCGGTTGAGTGCACGGGTGCTGGTGCGGTCGATAACAGTGAGCGAGATCGCGTCAGTGCCATTTTGTGGTGACCAGGCCACGCATTGAAAAGGTTGAAAAGCGCGGTCGGCAATCAGCAGTGCTTCGTTGAAACGCAGTGGAGCATTCATGGGTCGGTTCTCCGAGTAAATCCCAGTATTCCTAACGGCCAGGCGGTGCAACGCGGCACATTGACCAGTTATAGGTGTTGATGACTTGAGTTGACCAAGAAGTCACATACGGGTTCGGAAAAATCCTGAGAATTCAATAAAAAAGTGAAATGAATTGATCCAGCGCAATAAAACAGGTGTTTTAAGGGAGTTTCTAGCTAATCACACCATGGGTTTCACTGGCTGGACAGTTCAAATCAGGGGTGTTATCTGCTCTGCCAGCTTGCCTGTTTCCACCAATTCGAGGAACTCATCGCCCAGCCGCTGGCTCTCGCTCATGGCTTTGCGCCAGTAGCGTTCACGTCCCATGTCGTCGCCCAAGAACCGTTTGAAGTCTTTGCGGTCCGGCAACTTGGCGAACGGCAGGCTGGCCAGATACGCCTGCGATGGCGCAAGCAGCAATACATCCTGCATGCGCGACGCATCGGCACGCCGCCACGGCATGTTCTTGTCGAACCAGCCGGGAATCACCCGGTCGGTGAAGTGCGGATACAACACGATGTCTTCGCCCTGAAAAGGCAGGTCAAGGTGATAGTCGAGCAAGCCGCCATCACGATAGGTCCCGGCGCCAGCGCCCGGAATGTCGCGCACGCCTTCCATTACCAGAGGAATCGAGCCGGAGGCCAGCAAGGCATGGCGCAGGTTGTCGATATCCAGTGGCAGGTAGCGCGACGGGAAATCGGTCAGTGGCAGCAGCGGCGGCGGCAAGCGGGCGTCGTGCATGATCAGTCGCTCGAAATGGCGCGACAGTCGTGCACGGCCGAGCATGTTGTTGCCGATCACCGCGCCCAGCCCCAGCCCGAGTGAGCGCGGCTGATCCAGTGCGAGCAGGCCATGGCTTTTGACCACGAGGATATTCAGTCGGTAATTCGGGTTGTCGAGTGCCGCTTGGTCCTGGCCGTCGAACAATTCATCGAGCATTTGCCGGCAACTGGCGGACACTTGCGCCATGGTCACGCCTTTGGCGAAACGCTGCGAAGTGTATAACTCGCCAAGCCGGCGAATGCCTTGTGCGGAATCCGGCAAGCAGGCGCTGGCAAATCGCCAGGAACCTATCGATGCACCGATCAGCGAGCGTTGGCGGGGCGCACGTTGCAGCCAGTCGCCGAACAGGGCCAGATCCAGCCCTTGAATGCCTAGTGCTTGGGGGCCGCCCGCCGCACCCGGAATAATGCCGACATCGGCAGGTTGCAGCCCTTGCTGGCGAATTTTGTGCAAGGCGCGATGACCTGC